>NPIF01000198.1_pt3 | contig 131996 bp, 125 predicted proteins | sample 8637461 | NCBI WGS metagenome assembly NPIF01 (sample SAMN07420641, study PRJNA396082) | bioreactor metagenome | isolation source: sample BR12 brine-fed electro-methanogenic bioreactor BR | place: Japan: Kochi | collected 2016-12-09 | reverse complement strand
TCCGTGAAAGCAGGGGCAGCTCATTCCGTCCCGGAATGACACAACCCGGGAAATGCGCCTCTCCGCCACTATCGCCCATGTGCATCAGGCACCTGGCGCCCGTTACAAGCTAAACATCCACCCACGGATTCTGCGGATGAGGCAAAAAAGAAGCCCGCCGAGGCGGGCTTCCGGAACGACCATGCAGCGTGGCTGTTGCGGGGTCAGGGGCACTGGCTCTGGTCGCCCGGAACCTCATCCGCCATCTGCAGGAAGGCGTTGAAGGGTCCCATCACGCCCATGGCCTCCATCTTGGGCCCCTTGAACTTCAGCTTGCCGGTCATCATGGCGCCCATGGCGCCGCAGCCGAACTTGGCCTGGCCCATGCACATCCAGTCCTCGTCGGTGGCGTACATGAGGTAGTCCATGGAGGGATCCATCTCCTCGGCCGTGGGCGCGCCGCCGTAGGTGCACATGGACTTGCCGTCCTGGGCCGAGATGGTCAGCTGGACCGCGGTCTCGGCTCCGCACTTGTCCCGATAGAGGCGGATGATCTTGTAGCCACGCTCGCCGTTGTTGCCCATCCAGTTGTCGCCCGCCAGCTCGGTGGTCAGCTCCGGCGAGGTGTTCCAGGACGAACACATCTCCTTGGCCCACTCCGCATCCATGTAGACCGCGGACCAGGCCGAAGCGGGAGCCGCCAGCAGGCCGGCGGCCAGCATCAGTGCTTTTTTCATAATCTCCTCCTAAGTGACAGTTCTATATGTCTATTTTTATAGATTGGGCAGCCAATCGGATTTCTGCGGCCGCCTGTACAGCAGGGCTGCCGATAGCGGCGGGGCGAGACGGCCTTGCCGCTGCTCCATCCATGGAACCGGAAAAAAGAGGGCCATGAGAACATGGCCCTCCTGTATTCCCTGTCAGCCCATTCCTGCGATTCAGAATTTCCAGCCGTAGGCGACGCCGATGGAATCCTGGTGCATCTTGATGGAGGTGTTGCCCGGAGCGAACTTGGTCGGCCCGGTGACCTCCTCCTCGAAGGCGTGCATGTAGGCGAAGGTCAGCTCGGAGCCATTCTGCAGGGTATAGGTGCCGCCGAGAGAGATGTGCTTCTGCACCGTGGCCGGCGCCAGGACGTTGAAAGTCACCTCGCCACTGGGAATCACGTCGGTACCATAGGTGTAACCGGCACGCAGCACGAGGTTGTCCTTGGCCTGGTAGGCGAGACCCAGCTTGTAGACGTTCTGATCATCCCAGCCGAAACCGGGGCCGTTGTCGGCACCGAGGATACAGTCCGGCGCCGCGCAGGTCAGGAAGTTGTCGATGGAATTGCCCACCGAGGCCACTTCGCTGTAGTTGATGCGCTGGTAGTCGAAGGCGACGGTCAGCTTGGGCGTCGCCTCAACGGCGATGCCAAGGCCCCAGTTGGAGGGGACGTCGAAATCTCCGTTCTCGGCGAACAGACCCTTGTAGTCATCGAATTCAGTCATCCAGGTGCGGGTCTGGTAGGTGGCACCCAGGGTGACGCCCGGGGCGACCTTGCCGGTCCAGCCGATGCGCACGCCGGCTCCGTAGGAGAAGTCGTGGCCATTGTTGGTCACGTTGCCGGGACTGCTGGTGGGCGGGGTGGTCCCGTCGAAATTCTCCAGGCCGTTGGCCTCGAAGGCCTGGGCGGCCAGGTTGACGCCGATGCCGATGCTGTGGTTCTCGTTCAGCTTCATGGACAGGGTCGGCACAACGAACAGCTGCATGAGGTCGATACCGGCCTCGGTGGAGCCGAACAGGGGGATGGCGGTTTTATAATCGGTGTTCATGCCGCCGTTGCCGAACACGGAGACGCCCAGCGACATGGTGTCGCTGACCATCTGGTTGTAGCCGAACTCGGGAATCAGGAACAGCTTGGTTTCGCTACCGTCATACTTGCCGGGAACACCGGGCCCACCCATGTTGTCGATTTCCGCATCGCGAATGGGGCGGAACAGGTCGACACCGAAATCGACGCGATTGCCGACCCAGACCATGCCGGCAGGATTCACGCCGCCGGCGATGGCATCCTGGGGCAGCGCGATGCCCACACCACCCATGCCCTTGGCCTTCAACCCGATACCATGGGGTGCATAGCCGGTGGTTGCCCATGCGGCGGAGGTAGCGCCAATCGCGACGAGAATCCCCACACCCAGCAGCTTTTTCTTGAATATCATTGCAGTCTCCTCTCCAGGGACGATTTTCTGATAATGATTGTATTAATTATTTTTATGTTGTTGTTTTCTGTGCCAATAAAAAAGAGGTGTTGGCACCAAACGCCCCGAAATAATGTCCCCCACCCCGGGCAATGTCAATTGATTCGGCATAGAAAAAGCACATATTATTATTTGTGAATGTTCTTATATATTTCATGGACTACCATGGTTCGGCGTCGACTTCTGGTATTCTTTCCGGCGCCCGGATACGGACACCGTCTGACACAATTGGATTCTTCGCGGTTTCCGGCAATTCTTGCAGCAGACTGAGGCACATTTCACTTACAATACCCAAGGTCATTTTGCGCATTTCTGGAGGGGAGGATGCGACGTAATACGATTTCCAACCATAGCCACGCCGCGGGTCTCCGCCGTTCCCTGGCGACTCTCGGCATCCTGCTGGCCAGCAGCCCGCTCGCCCATGGTTCCGGGTTCCGGCTGCCGGAGCTGACGCTGCCCGGCATGGCCCTGTCCAATGCCGTGGTGGCCGACCCCGACGAGCGCGGCACCTATCCCTACAACCCCGCCGCCGCGGGTCTGCATGAAGAAAACTCGCTTTATGCCGGGTTGATTCTCATCGATCCCCACCTCAAGTCGGATGCCGCCGCGACCCCTTTCGGGCTGGTGGAAAGCAACGGCGAGTCGCCGGTCCCGGTGCCCAACCTCTCCGCCGCCTGGCACGTGCCGGACTCGCCGCTGGCGGTCAACTTCAACGTCACGGCCCCCTTCGGCCTCGAAACAAAATGGCCGATGGGCAACTTCTCCGGCAGCCCGACCGACCCCACCCACACCAAGGTTGAACTCATCAACTTCAATCCGAACCTCGTCTACCGTCTCGGTCCCGACACCAGCATCGCCGTGGGCGCCGACTACTACTACCTGCGGGAAACCGTCTTCGACACCGCCGTTTCCTCCCTGGAGGGCGACGGGGCCGAGTGGGGCTGGAACGTGGCCTTCATCCACCGCGCCGGCGACTGGACCATCGGCGGTACCTACCGCTCCAGCGTGGAGATGGATGTGACCGGGACCTTCGGACTGCCCTTCGGCAGCCAGGCGCTCCAGTTGCCGCCCGGGACCGTGCTGCCGGCGAAGACCGGTATCGAGTTTCCGGCCATGCTGCAGCTGGGCGTCCACCATGCCGTCAACGAACAGTGGTCGGTGGAGTTCGACTTCGAGCGTACCTACTGGAGCTCCTTCGACCGGCTCGATATCTCCGCGAAGCACCCTGTTGCGGGCTGGGTCCCGGTGGCCAGCGACGTGAACAACTGGGACGACAGCAACGCCTACCGGTTCGGCCTCCGCTACCGGCCGGACAGCCTCAACACCTGGCGCTTCGGCTACACCTACGACCAGACGCCGCAGCCCGAGCTCTACTTCTCGGCCCGGGTGCCCGACGCGGATCGCCACCTCTTCAGCATCGGCTACGGCCGCCAGCTCACCGACACCTTGAGCCTGGATCTCGCCTACATGTATGTGCGCTTCGAGGATCGGACGGTGGACGGGGCCACGAACGTCACCTACAACGGCGACTACGAATCGGACGCCCACCTGTTCGGCGGCAGCCTGAACTGGACATTCTGAAGGGATGGTTCCGGGTTTCGAGGGGCGGGTTCCGGGGCGGCCGGCGCCTCGCCCCTCCTGGGCAACGCGCGGGATTCACCACGGAGACACGAAGGGCACGAAGAAAGGCGGAAAGACGATTTATCCGCAGATTACACAGATTACGCAGATGGGAATGTGTTCACAGCGAGTGTCCGGCAAGCAGGCCGGCGCGTTTCCGATACCGGGCTTGCCAAGACTGGGAATGAGCAGCACACGCCGCCAGCCTCAGACGGTTCAGTTGGCACGAAAAAATCTGCGTTAATCAGCGTAATCTGCGGTTAGATCGCTTTTGGCTTTTTCTTTTCTTCGTGTGCTTCGTGCCTTCGTGGTGAAGCTTGCCCCGTCAGCAGCCGTCGAAGCCGTCCTCCTCCATCCGCTGCTCGAACTCCGTGAGTGCCGCCGCGCCGGTCAGCAGCGCGGCGGACTCGACCGCCCAGTCCGCGGGGCGCAGGCGCAGCAGCCAGCCGGTGGCGTAGGGATCCCGGTTGATGGTCCCCGGGGAGTCCAGCAACCGTTCGTTCACCGCGACGATCTCGCCGCCCACCGGCGCGTTGATGGGGCCGACCCACTTGCCCGACTCCACCGTGGCGCAGGATCGTCCGCGCCGGATCTCCTTGCCCACCCGGCGCGGGGTGAAGGCCACCAGCGGACCGGCCAGGCAGCAGCCGTAGCTGGTCATGCCCACCGTCACCGTGCCGTCCGCCTCCGGACGCGCCCAGATATTGCTCTCCACGTCATAGAAGAGCGCCTCGGGAATGTCGCAGCCACGTACCGTCGCCATTTGTTGATCGTTTTCCACAGATTACGCAGATTACACAGATTACGCCGTTACCTGTATCGGAGTTGAATCCAGACAGATTGCCAGACACAAGTGCTTGCGAACACATCCGACCGGAACTCCGTGTATCCTGTTCCAGCACCTGCCGCCCACTGGTTGCCAGCCTAATCTGCGTAATCTGCGGATAATGGAGCCTCACCCGCTGCGGGCGTTGAGCCATTCGGCCACCGCGGCGGGGATCTCCTTCTGGGCGCGGCCGCTGACGTAGATGCCGATGTGGCCGCCGCGGAAGGCGAACTCGCTGTAGTCGCGGGTCCCCACCAGCGACTTCATGGCCAGGGAGCTGGCCGGGGGGACGAGGTGGTCCTGGGTGGCGTAGACGTTGAACACCGGCATCGACAGGTCCTTCAGATCGACCCGCCGGCCGCCGATTTCCACCGTCCCCTTCACCAGGCCGTTGTCCTGGAAGAACTGCTTGACGAACTCGCGGAAGGCCTCCCCGGCCTGGTCCGGACTGTCGAAGATCCACTTTTCCATGCGCAGGAAGTTCCGTGCCGCCTCCTCCTTCTCGAGGATGTTGACGAGATCCACGTACTTCTGGCCGGTGAGCCGGAACGGCTTGAGGGTGAGGAAGGTCCAGTTCAGCAGCTCTCCGGGAACGTTCCCCAGGGTGTCCACCAGCAGGTCCACATCGATCTGCCGCACCCAGTGGCTGAGCAGGTTGTCGGGGGTGTGGAAATCCACCGGCGTGACCATGGTCACCAGGTTGCGGACCCGTTCCGGGTGCAGGGCGCTGAAGCAGAGGCTGAACGCCCCGCCCTGGCAGATTCCGAGCAGGTTGATGCGCTCCTGCGCGCTGCGCGCGCGGATCCGGTCCACGCAGCGGCGGATGTAGCCGTTGATGTAGTCGTCGAGATTCAGGAACCGGTCGGCCGCATCGGGATAGCCCCAGTCGATGAGATAGACATCCAGGCCCGCGTCCAGCAGGCCGCGTACCAGCGAGCGGTCCTCCTGCAGGTCGGTCATGTAGGGGCGGTTCACCAGGGCGTAGACGATGAGCAGCGGCACCGGGTGCGGCTGTTTCACCCGCGGCTGGTAGCGGTACAGGGTGAGCTTGTCCTCCTGGTAGACCACTTCCTTCGCGCAGGCGCCCACCTCGATGTCGCCGATTCCGGCGAGGGTGCGGGAGCCGTGGGTGAGCTTCTCGCCGAACTCGGCCAGTTCCTTTGCCATCTGGTCGGGACGCAGGGTGATGGGAAACATGGCGCGGCTCCTCACTTGTCGGTCTTGCGGGAAGCGGTGGAACGGGCGGCTGCAGCGGCACCCTTCCGGCGTGGAGCGGCCTTTTTCGCCGCCGGGCGCGTCCGGGTACTCTTCACCGCCGGTTGCTCCGCGGGTGCGCCCCCCGCCCCGAGCCGCGCCTGCAGCATGGCCACCGTCTCGCGCAGTTCGTTCACCTCCCGGCGCAGGGCCTGGATGCGCCGGTGGGCGGTGTCCATTTCGCGCTTGCCCGGCAGGTTGGCCGCGGTGGTGAACCTTTCGCTCATGAGCTGGGCGTGGTGTTTCCAGGCCATCAGGGCGTTGACCATGCGTCCGTGGCGTTCGGCGTACCCGGTGGTGGCCACCACCTCGGCGTAGGCCTCCTCGCTGGCGTCCACCCACAGATCGTAGACCCCGCGCAGGTTGTCCACCTGCTCGCCCGCCTCCGCCATCTTCTCCAGGCGGGCCATGAGGCGCTCCAGGGCGGCGCTGTTGACCTGCCCGAGCAGCTCGGCATAGTCCTGCTGCGCCTTCTGGTAATCCAGCCACAGGCGGGCGCCATGCTGGGCCTGTTCCTGCCATTCGCGGGTATAGCCGAGCGCCGGGGCCGACAGGGAGCGTTCCACACCGGCGTGGAGGTGGCTGACACCCTCGTTCTTCAGGCCACCCAGGAAATCACCCGGCAGGGTGGAGAAGGCGGAGGAGACCCGTCTCCAGGTATCCAGCGGCAGGCCCCAGAAGGCCAGGGCGCCCTGGGCCGCCCCGGCGGCCTGCTCCCCGGCCTTGCCGAAACCCTCGCGCAGTGTCTCGAGCCCCTGGCCGAACCGGGCCTGCCAGGCCTCGCCGGCCTGGGCCGCCGACTGCATCCGGCGCAACAGGCCCATCATCTCGTCGCCGAACTGGAAGAACGCGCGGCCCTGCTCCAGCAGCCGATCGCTGACCTCGCTCCCCGTGGTGCCCGCACCGGCCGGTGGGCCCATGAATTTGAGCATGCCCTCCAGCGCCTGCTGCCAGGGCTGGCTGCCCTCGGGCGCCTGGCGGCTCAGCTCCAGCCAGGCGTCCCAGTACTTGCGCTGCGCCTCGGCCCAGTCCCGGCCCGGACCCTTGTCCCGTTCTTTGCCATCCGCCATGGTGCATCCCCCGCTGGATCGCCGCTTTCCGTCGATGTTACCGCCGCCGCGCCCGCCAGGGCCAGACACCGCTTCGCGTGACGCTGCGAAACCTGTGTTCACCACGAAGGCACGAAGGGCACGAAGAAAAGCGAAAAGACGTTTATCCGCAGATTACGCAGATTACGCAGATTACGCAGATGGGAATGTGTTCACAGCGAGTGTCCGGCAAGCAGATCGGCGCGCTTCTCCAATACCGGGCTTGCCGAGGCTTGGAATAAACGGTGCCCGCCGCCAGCCTGAAGTCGGTTCAGTTGGCATGAAAAAATCTGCGTTAATCTGCGTTAATCTGCGTAATCTGCGTAATCTGCGTAATCTGCGGTTAGATCGTTTTTGTCTTTTTCTTTTCTTCGTGCCCTTCGTGCCTTCGTGGTGATCTTTTTCTTTCTACCCGGAGCACAGGCTTTCACGCGGGCACAAAAAAGGGGGGCTTGCGCCCCCCTTCCGGGTCCGTTGCGGAACGGCGTTACTCGCCTTCGTTGACGGCCTTCATGCTGAGGCGGATGCGCCCCTGCTTGTCCACTTCGAGGACCTTCACCTTCACCACGTCGCCCTCGGAGAGCTTGTCGCTGACATTCTGCACCCGCTCCTCGGAGATCTGGGAGATGTGCACCAGGCCGTCCTTGCCGGGCAGAATGGTGACGAAGGCGCCGAAGTCCATGAGCCGGGCCACGCGCCCCTCGTAGATGGCGCCCACCTCCACATCGGAGGTGATGAGCTCCACCCGCTTGCGCGCCTCCAGTCCGGCCGCGGCATCCACCGAGGCGATGCGCACGGTGCCGTCGTCGGTGATGTCGATGGTGGCACCGGTCTCCTCGGTGATGGCGCGGATGGTGGCGCCGCCCTTGCCGATGACGTCGCGGATCTTCTCCGGGTCGATGTGCACGGTGATGATGCGCGGAGCGTACTCGGACATCTCCGAGCGCGGCGCGCTGATCACCTTGTTCATCTCGCCGAGGATGTGCAGCCGGCCGGCGTGCGCCTGCTCCAGTGCCTGCAGCATGATCTCGCGGGTGATGCCGTCGATCTTGATGTCCATCTGCAGGGCGGTGACGCCCGCGGTGGTTCCGGCCACCTTGAAATCCATGTCGCCGAGGTGATCCTCGTCGCCCATGATGTCGGTGAGCACGGCAAACTTGTCGCTTTCCTTGATGAGGCCCATGGCCACACCGGCGACGGGCGCCTTGATGGGCACACCGGCGTCCATCAGCGCCAGGCTGGTGCCGCACACGGAGGCCATGGAGCTGGAACCGTTGGACTCGGTGATCTCGGAGACCACCCGCACCACGTAGGGGAAATCGTCCATGGTCGGCATCACCGCCTGGATGCCCCGCTTCGCCAGCCGGCCATGACCGATCTCGCGACGCTTGGGCGAACCGAGGAACCCGGTTTCGCCGACGCAATAGGGCGGGAAGTTGTAGTGCAGCATGAAGTTCTCACGCCGTTCGCCCTCGATGGCGTCGATGATCTGGGCATCACGGGCGGTGCCCAGGGTGGTGAACACCAGCGCCTGGGTCTCGCCGCGGGTGAACAGCGCCGAGCCATGGGTCCGCGGCATGACGGTCGTCTCGATGGTGATGGGACGGACCTTGTCGTTGCCGCGGCCGTCGATGCGCGCCTCGCCGGCCAGGATGCGGCCGCGGACGATGCGCTTCTCCAGCGAACCGAAGGCGCCCCGGACCTGATCCTCGCTCCAGCGCGGCTCATCGCCGACCACCAGCTTCTCCACCAGGGCGCTGCGGATCTCGCTCACCCGGTCCTGGCGCGCCAGCTTGTCCTGGATGCGGTAGGCCTCGCCCAGCGCCTCGGCGACCTCCGCCTCCACCGCCGCCTTGAGCTCGTCGTCGGCGGCGGGCGCCTGCCAGTCCCAGGCCGGCTTCCCGACCTCGGCGGCCAGTTCGCGAATGGCGCCGATGACCGCCTGCGACTGCTCGTGGCCGAACATCACCGCGCCGAGCATGATCTCCTCGGACAGTTCCTTGGCCTCGGACTCCACCATCAGTACGGCGGTTTCGGTGCCCGCCACCACCAGGTCCAGCTTCGAGTCCGCAAGCTGGCCGAGGTCGGGGTTGAGCACGTACTCGCCGTTGACATAACCCACCCGGGCCGCGCCGACCGGGCCGTTGAACGGCAGACCGGAGATGGCCAGCGCCGCGGAAGCGCCGATGAGGGAGGGAATGTCCGGATCCACCTGGGGATTGAGGGACATCACCGTGGCCACCACCTGCACTTCGTTGGTGAACCCCTTGGGGAACAGCGGGCGCAGGGGACGGTCGATGAGACGCGAGGTGAGCGTCTCCTTTTCCGTGGGCCGGCCTTCACGCCGGAAGAAGCCGCCGGGAATCTTGCCTGCCGCGTAGGTCCGCTCCTGGTAGTTCACCGTGAGCGGGAAGAAGTCGCGGCCGGGAACGGGCGTCCTGTTCCCCACCACGGTGACGAGAACCACCGTGTCGGCCATGTTCACCATCACCGCGCCGGTGGCCTGGCGTGCGATTGCACCCGTCTCTATGGTGACCTCATGGCCGCCGTACTGAAAGCGTTTGGTTGTTGGTGTCACAGGAAATTCCTTTAAGCTGCGTGAAGGCCGTGTTTCTTCTGACTCAGCGGCGCAGGCCGAGGCTGGAGATGAGCTCACGGTAGCGTTCGACATCCTTCCGCTTCAGATAGTCCAGCAGCTTGCGGCGGCGGCTGACCATGCGCAGCAGGCCCTGGCGGGAGTGGAAGTCGTGGATGTGGGTCTTGAAATGGCCGGTAAGGTGGTCGATCTGGGCCGACAGCAGGGCCACCTGGACCTCGGGAGAACCGGTATCACCAGGCGCGCGCTGATACTTCTCGACGACCTGCGCCTTGTTCGGGCTGCTCAGAGACATGGGTGTTCACTCCTAACATGCGATTCAGTAAAGCAATCAGAGCCGGGTATTCTAACCGGCCCCCGTTGAACGTAACAAGATCAATACCATAACCCGGGGCATGGCCGCCTCCCGGTACCGGACCTTCGGTCCCGGGTTCCGTTCGGCCGCTAGCCCTCCTGGATCAGGCGCCGCGGCGCCACCCGGCCGTCGTCGAGAATCTCCCCGACACCGAGAAAGCCGCTGTCCGCCCCGTAGAGCCTCACCCAGCCATGGGTAGGCGCGCGGGGCACGATGACCGGCTGTCCCTGACGCAGGTAGAAGGCCGCCGCCTCGGAAAGGCGCACCTCGGGCCAGTGGCTGGTGGAGCTCTCCAGGGGCAGCAGGAGCCCGTCGAGCGCCTCCGTCCCGCCATCGAGCGCCATCTCGCGCAGCTGTTCCAGGGTGTACATGGGCTGGCCCTCGTAGGGACCGGCCCCGAGCCGGCGCAGGACGATGACATGAGCCCCGCAACCGAGCGCCTCGCCGATGTCCTCCACCAGGGTGCGGACATAGGTGCCCTTGGTACAACGGATTTCGAGCTCCAGCTCGTCACCCTCGAAGCGCAGCAGCTCCAGCTCGTGAATGATCACGCTCCGTGGCTGGCGCTCCACTTCCAGACCCTTGTGGGCCAGCTTGTACAGCGGCTGGCCCTGGTGCTTGATGGCCGAATACATGGACGGAACCTGTTCGATGGAACCGGTGAATCGCTCCAGAACCTCGCGCAGGGCCGTCTCGGCCAACTCCGGCACCGGCCGGGTCTCAACCACCTCGCCCTCGGCATCGCCGCTCGCGGTTCGCACCCCGAGCTTGCCGGTGACCCGGTAGTACTTGTCCGCCTCCAGCAGGAAGCGGGAAAACTTGGTTGCCTCACCGAAGCACACGGGCAGCAGGCCCGAGGCCAGGGGATCGAGGCTGCCCGTGTGACCCGCCTTGCGGGCCCCGTACAGTCGCTTGACCTCCTGCAGTGCGGCGTTGGAGGTCATGCCCGTGGACTTGTCCAGCAGCAGGATGCCGTTCACATCCCGTCCGCGCTTGTGACGTCGACTCACTCTTCCTCATCTCCGCTCGAGCGCCGGTCGGCCGCCACGGCGGCATCGATGAGCGCGCTCAGCCGCACGCCCCGCTCGACTGAAACATCGTGGACGAAATGCAGCTCCGGCGTGGTGCGGAATTTCACCTCGCGCGCCAGCAGGTGGCGCAGGTAGCCACCGGCGCGGTTGAGCGCGCGCAGGTGTTCCTGGACCTTCTCCGCCGCATCCATGAAGGTGACGAAGACCTTGGCGTGGGAAAGATCACGGCTCACCTCGACGGCGGTGATGGTGACCATGCCCAGGTGGGGGTCCTCCAGCTCGCGCGGAATGATCTGCGCGAGCTCCCGCTGGATCACGTCCGCGACCCGGCGCGTACGACTGAAATCTCTCGGCATGTCGTTGCAGTATCCGCGCAGCGGCGTCAGAGCGTACGCTCAACCTTGACGCGTTCGTAGACCTCGATGTGATCGCCCGCGCGCACATCGTTGTAGTTCTTCACGCCAATGCCGCATTCCATGCCGTTGCGCACCTCGCCGACGTCATCCTTGAAGCGGCGCAGCGACTCCAGCTCGCCCTCGTAGATCACCACGTTGTCGCGCAGCACGCGGATGGGGTTGTTGCGCTTCACCACACCCTCCACCACCATGCAGCCGGCGATAGCGCCGAACTTCGGCGAGCGGAACACGTCGCGCACCTCGGCCAGGCCGATGATCTGCTCCTTGAACTCGGGCGCCAGCATGCCGGTCAGGGCCTTCTTGACCTCGTCCACCACGTCATAGATGACGCTGTAGTAGTGGAGATCCACACCCTGCTCTTCCACCAGGCGCTTGGCCTGGGCGTTGGCGCGCACGTTGAAGCCCACGAGGATGGCCTCGGAGGCCACCGCCAGGTTGACGTCGGACTCGGTGATGCCGCCCACGCCGCTGGCCACGATGGTGACCTTCACCTCGCCGGTGGAGAGCTTGGTGAGCGCATCGTTGAGCGCCTCCACCGAACCCTGCACGTCGGCCTTGAGCACGATGTTGAGGCTGGCGATCCGGCCCTCCTCCATCTGCTCGAAGACGTTCTCGAGCTTGGCCGCCTGCTGGCGGGCGAGCTTCACCTCGCGGAATTTGCCCTGGCGGAACAGGGCCACCTCGCGCGCCTTGCGCTCGTCGGCCACCACCACCGCCTCGTCACCGGCATTGGGCGCGCCGGACAGGCCGAGGACCTCGACCGGCATGGACGGTCCCACTTCGTTGACCATGTTGCCGGCCTCGTCGAGCATGGCGCGGACACGTCCGTACTCCTGTCCCGAGAGCAGCACGTCACCCTTGCGCAGGGTGCCGCTCTGCACCAGGATGCTGGCCACCGGACCGCGCCCCTTGTCCAGGCGCGACTCGATCACCACGCCCTTGGCCGGACCGTCCGCCACGGCGGTCAGCTCCAGCACCTCGGCCTGCAGCAGAATGGCGTCCAGCAGTGCGTCAACACCGTCACCGGTCTTGGCCGAGACCTCCACGAACATGGTGTCGCCGCCCCACTCCTCGGGAATCACGTCCTTGGCGGTCAGTTCGTTCTTGACCCGGTCGGGGTCCGCTTCCGGCTTGTCGATCTTGTTCACCGCCACCACCAGCGGCACACCGCCGGCCTTGGCGTGCTGGACGGCCTCGACGGTCTGCGGCATCACGCCGTCATCCGCCGCCACCACCAGGATGACGATGTCGGTGGCCTTGGCGCCGCGGGCGCGCATGGCCGTGAAGGCCTCGTGGCCCGGGGTGTCCAGGAAGGTGATGACGCCCTTCTCGGTCTCCACGTGGTAGGCGCCGATGTGCTGGGTGATGCCGCCGGCCTCGCCCGCCGCAACACGGGTGCGGCGGATGTAGTCCAGCAGGGATGTCTTGCCATGGTCCACGTGACCCATGATGGTCACCACCGGGGCGCGCGGGGACTCCTCGCCCTTGGCCTCGGCGGCGGCCACCACCTCCTGCTCCAGGGCATTCTCCCGGAGCAGCTTGGCGGTATGGCCCATCTCCTCCACCACGAGCACGGCGGTCTCCTGGTCGATCACCTGGTTGATGGTGGCCATGGCCCCCATCTTCATCAGGGTCTTGATCAGGTCAGCGGCCTTCACCGACATCTTCTGGGCCAGTTCGGCCACGGTGATGGTCTCGGGGATGGTCACCTCGCGCACCACCGGCTGGGTGGGCATGGAGAAGCCGCCCCGGGTCTCCAGGGTTGAGGGACGGCCCCGGCTCGGCTTGCCCCGGCCACGCCGTCCGGTCTTGCCCGGCGCGACATGCAGCTCGTCCCAGCCGCCGGTCGCCTTGCCGGCGCGGCCGCGCCGTGCGCCGCGACCCTCTTCCGCCTTGCGCGCGGGCTTCTCCGCCTCGGCCTTGCGCCGGGGCTTCTCCTCCTCGCCCTTGCGTACCGGCTTTTCCGCCGGCGCCGGCGCGGCCGCGCCGGTCTTCAGCCGGGCGGCTTCCTCGGCCTTGAGGCGGGCCTCCTCCTCGGCTTTCTGGCGGGCCTCCTCCTCGGCTTTCTGGCGGGCCTCCTCCTCGGCCTTGAGGCGGGCCTCCTCCTCGGCTTTCTGGCGGGCCTCCTCCTCGGCCTTGAGGCGGGCCTCCTCCTCGGCCTGCAGACGGGCCGCCTCATCCTCGCGGCGGCGCTGGGCGCCTTCGAATACCGCCCGCTCCTCGGATTCGCGGCGCTCGCGCTCTGCGGTCACCTCGGCCAGCTGCTCGGCCTCCATGGCCTGGACCACGCTGCGCTTCACGTAGGTGCGCTTCTTGCGCACCTCCACCGCCACGGTCTTGGTCGTGCGTTCACGGCCCTGCCCGCTGGCGATCTTGAGCTCGCTCACCTCGCGGCGCTTGAGGGTGATTTTCCTGGGTTCTGCCGCGGCTTCACCGTGGTTGCGCTTCAGGTAGGTGAGCAGCTTTTGCTTTTCCTCGTCGCTGACGGATGCTTCGGGCCCAGCGACCTGGACGCCCGCTTCGTCCAGCTGCGTGAGCAGCCGGTCGACAGGAACGCCCACGACCTCAGCCAACTGCTTGACGGTGACTTCTGACATATTCAACTTCTCCCGCGCCCAAGACAGGTGCGCATCTTCGACGTTACTGCTCGTCGGCAAACCAGGGGGCGCGCGCGGTCATGATGAGGCTGGCGGCGCGCTCTGCATCCATGCCCTCGATGTCGAGCAACTCGTCCACCGACTGCTCCGCCAGGTCGTCCATGGTGACAATGCCGCGACTGGCCAGCAGATAGGCGAGATGACGATCCATGCCCTCCATCGCCAGCAGGTCCTCGGCCGGCTCGGTGGACTCCAGCTGCTCCTCGGAGACGATGGCCTGGGTGAGCAGGACGTCACGGGCACGGTTGCGCAGTTCGTTGACGATATCCTCGTTGAATTCCTCGATCTCCATCATCTCGTTGATGGGTACATAGGCCACTTCCTCGAGCGTGGAGAATCCCTCCTGGGCGAGGATGGTAGCCACTTCCTCATCCACATCAAGCTGGTCCATGAAATTCCTGACCAGCGCCGCGGCCTCGCTTTCGCTCTTGGCCTCGGCCTGCTCGACGCTCATGACGTTCAGGACCCAGCCGGTGAGTTCGCTCGCCAGGCGGACATTCTGCCCGCTGCGGCCGATGGCCTGGGACAGCTGCTCTTCGGCCACCGCCACATCCATGGCGTGGGAGTCCTCGTCCACGACGATGGACACCACTTCCGCCGGGGACATGGCGTTGATGACGAACTGGGCCGGGTTCTCGTCCCAGAGCACGATGTCCACCCGCTCGCCGGACAGCTCGCCGGAAACGGCCTGCACCCGCGAACCGCGCATGCCCACGCAGGCGCCCACCGGATCGATGCGGGGATCGTTGGATTTCACCGCGATCTTGGCCCGGGAGCCGGGATCACGGGCGGCGCCGCGGATCTCGATGAGCTCCTCGCCGATCTCGGGCACCTCGATCTTGAACAGCTCCACCAGCATCTCCGGCCGGGTGCGGCTGACGAACAGCTGCGGCCCCCGGGGTTCGGAGCGGACGTCGTACAGGTAACCGCGCAGGCGATCGCCGGGCCGCACCGCCTCGCGCGGGATCATGTCCTCGCGGGAGATGAAGCCCTCGGCATTGTTGCCCAGGTCCAGCACCACGGTGCCGCGCTCGGCCTTCTTGACCACTCCCATCACCAGGGTGCCCACGCGGTCCTGGAAGGCATCCACCACCCGCGCCCGTTCGGCCTCGCGCACCTTCTGCACGATGACCTGCTTGGCGGTCTGGGCCGCGATGCGCCCGAAGGCGATGGATTCCATCGGCTCTTCCACCGACTCTCCCGGCTCGATGCCGGGGACGCGCTGGCGGGCCTCTTCGAGCGACAGCTGGGCCTCGGGATTCTCGATGCCCTCCTCGGCCTCGACCGCGGGATCAGCCACCTCCCAGCGACGGAAGGTCTGATAGTCCCCGGTCTTGCGGTCGATGGCGACCCGCACATCGATGTCACCACCATGGCGCTTCTTGGTGGCCGTGGCGAGCGCCGCCTCCAACGCCGCGAAGATGACGTCCTTGTCGACGCCCTTCTCGTTGGAGACCGCCTCAACAACCAACAAAACCTCTTTGCTCATAGCTACCGCCTCAATCTGCCTCAGCAGGCCTCAAATCAGGTCGTCTCGGGTACCAGGTTGGCCTTGTCGATACCCGCTAACGGAAGCTCGTACTCGACTTCGTCGTCGATGACGATAACCTTGTCCTCGCGAACACCGGCCAGCATGCCGGCGAACTTCCGCCGCCCCTCGATGGGCAGCGCCATGCGGATGCGCACCCGGTTTCCGACGTACTGCTCGTAGTGCTCGCGCTTGAACAGCGGACGATCGAGCCCCGGGGAGGAGATCTCGAGGGCGTACTGGCCGCGGATGGGATCCTCCACGTCGAGCATACCGCTGACCTGGTGGCTGACCGCCTCGCAGTCGTCCAGCGTAATCCCCTGCTCGGAGTCGATGTAGATCCGCACGAGCGACCGCCTGCCCTGCGACAGGTGCTCGATACCCAGCAGCTCGTAACCCATGGCGGTCACGGTCGGCTCGATGATTCGCTGTAGTTCGGATGCCTTCCGGCTCAACCCAGTCACCCAGGAAAAAAAAATGGGCACAAGGCCCACTTTGAGTTCAGACCGCCCCGTCGGGAGCGGCGCTTGACCGCCGGCGGCCGGGTTGCGCCGGTTACCGTCACCCGCACGCCGCCGCCAGCCGGAGCCATTCTGAGGAGCCCCGGCCCGCCCAGACGGCGGCTCCGGAACCCCTAACAAAAAGCCCCTCTGAAGGGGCTTTTTGTCAAAACCTTGGTAGCGGGGGCAGGATTTGAACCTGCGACCTTCGGGTTATGAGCCCGACGAGCTGCCAGACTGCTCCACCCCGCATCAGAGGACTGGTATTCTAGTGGTACGCCTGCCGGAGCGCAACCCCTCCGACCCTCCCGGAGGCAGATATTTCCCTTTTCACAGCCCGAATGCGCTGTTGCAGACGGCGAACAGGGCGCCCGGAAAGATACCCAGCGCCAGCAGCGCCAGCCCGTTGGCGCTGATCACCAGCCGCAGGTCGCCGCCGGCCTCCAGCGGCGCGGCGTCCTGGGCCGGTTCGAAGTACATCAGCCGCACCACCCGCAGGTAGTAGAACGCGCCGATGACGGAGAACACCACCGCCACGACGGCCAGCCAGACCAGGTCCACGCCCACCGCCGCCTGCAGCACCGCCAGCTTGGCGTAGAAACCCACCGTGGGGGGCACCCCGGCCATGGAGAACATCAGCACCAGCATGATGAAGGCGAACCAGGGACTGCGCGTCCCCAGTCCCCGGAAGTCCTCCAGGCGCTCGGCTTCGAAGCCGTTGCGGGAGAGCAGGATGATCATGCCGAACCCGCCGGCCGCCGTCAGCGCGTAGGTGACCGCGTAGAACATGGCCGCCGAGTACCCCATCGCGGTCCCGGAGAGCACGCCGAGCAGCAGGAAGCCCATGTGGGAGATGGTGGAGTAGGCCAGCATCCGCTTCAGGTTGGTCTGGGCGATGGCGATCACGTTGCCCACCGCCAGCGAGAGGATGACCAGCACGGCCAGCAGGCCCTCCCAGTGGGGCTGCAGCCCGCCCAGCCCCTCGGCCAGCAGGCGGATCACCATGGCGAAGGCGGCCACCTTGGGCGCGCTGCCCACGAACAGGGTGACCGGCGTGGGCGCGCCCTCGTAGACATCGGGCACCCACATGTGGAACGGCACCGCCCCGAACTTGAAACCGATGCCAACCACCAGGAACACCAGGCCGAACTGGAACACCAGCCCGCCCTCGCCGGCCACGGTCCGCTCCGCCACCTGGGCCAGGTCCAGGCTGCCGGTGGCGCCGTAGAGCATGGACATGCCGTAGAGCAGCATGCCCGAGGCCAGCGCGCCGGTGACGAAGTACTTCATGGCCGCCTCGGAGGCCCGCGACGAGTCGCGGTTGAAGGCCACCAGCGCGTAGAGGGACAGCGACAGCAGCTCCAGGCCCAGGTACACCAGCAGCAGGTTGCGGGCGGAGATCATCACCATCATGCCGAGCACGGCGAACAGGCCGAGCACGAAGAACTCCCCGCGCAGCAGTTCCCGCACCCGCAGGTAGTCGCGGGAGTAGAGGAAGGCCAGGAACACGGTCAGGTAGATGAAGGCCTTGAGCACGTGACCCACGTCGTCGGCCACGAACATGCCGCTGAAGGTGACGGCCGTCCCGGCGCCGTACTGGCCGAGGCTGAGCACCGCCGCACCGACCAGGGTGGCCTGGGAGAGCAGGTAGGTGACCACCCGGGTGCGATCGTTGAGAAACAGATCCAGCACCAGGACCAGGCAGGCCATGGCCAGCACGAACATCTCCGGCAGGGCCGGGCTGAACTGGGGCACTTCGAAGCTCATGCAACCTCCGGGTTACATCACGCCAGCGACGGGGCGCGGGATGCGCGCCCCGTCCAGGTTCCTCAGGGTAACTTGCTCTGCATCATGTGGACCACGAGGTTGTCCACCGAGGCATGCATCACGTCCAGCAGCGGCGCCGGCCACAACCCGACCACCAGGACGGTCGCGGCCAGCAGCACCAGCACCAGGCGCTCGCGCAGGTTGATGTCCTTCAGCGCCGCCACCCCCTCGTGCACCACGGCGCCGAACAGCACCCGCTTGTACATCCACAGGGTGTAGGCGGCGCCCAGGATCAGGGTCATCGCCGCCAGGAAGGCGATCCAGAAATTGGCCTTGAAGCTGGCCAGGATGACCATGAACTCGCCCACGAAGCCCGAGGTGCCGGGCAGTCCGGCATTGGCCATGGCGAACAGCATCATGAAGGCGGCGAAGGACGGCATGGTGTTGGCCACGCCGCCGTAGTCGCGGATCTGGCGCGAGTGCAGCCGGTCGTACATCACGCCCACGCACAGGAACAGCGCGCCGGAGACGAAGCCGTGGGAGATCATCTGCACCAGCGCGCCCTCGATGCCCATGGCCGCGCCGCTGCTGCTGCCGGTGGCCGCCAGGATGGTGAAGGGAATGAAGAAGCCGAGGGTCACGAAGCCCATGTGGGCGATGGAGGAATAGGCGATGAGCTTCTTCATGTCCTCCTGCACCAGCGCCACGAAGCCGATGTAGACCACCGCCACCAGGGACAGGGCGATCATCAGGCCGTCGAGCGAGGCGCTGGCATCGGGGGTGATGGGCAGGCTGAAGCGCACGAAGCCGTAGGTGCCCATCTTCAGCATGATGGCCGCCAGCACCACCGAGCCGCCGGTGGGCGCCTCCACGTGGGCGTCCGGCAGCCAGGTGTGCACCGGCCACATGGGCACCTTGACCGCGAAGGCGAGCAGGAACGCCAGGAAGATGAGCACCTGGGCGGTCATGCCGAGCGGCAGCGTGTGGAAATCGAGGATGGAGAAGCTGCCGGACTGCAGGTAGAGGTAGATCAGCGCCACCAGCATGAACACCGACCCGAGGAAGGTGTAGAGGAAGAACTTGATGGTGGCGTAGATGCGCCGCGGGCCGCCCCAGATGCCGATGATGAGGAACATCGGGATCAGCATCGCCTCCCAGAAGACGTAGAAGAGGATGCCGTCGAGGGCGGCGAACACGCCGTTCATCAGCCCTTCCATGATCAGGAAGGCCGCGAGGTACTGGGCCACCCGCTCCTGGATCACCTCCCAGCCGGCGATGACCACCAGCACGGTGGTGAAGCTGGTGAGCACGATGAGAGGCATGGAGATGCCGTCCACGCCCAGGTAGTACTCCACGTTGAAGGCGGGGATCCAGGCGTGCCGTTCCACGAACTGCATCTCGGCCGTGCCGGTGGAGAAGCCGGTCCACAGGGGTACGCACAGCAGCAGCACGCCGACCGCGGCCAGCAGGGCCACGGTTCGCGCCGCCAGCGCGTTGCGGTCGCCACCGGTGGCGAGCACCAGTGCGCCGCCCACCACGGGCGCCCAGACGAGCAGACTCAGAAGCGGTAGATCCGTCATGGAATGGGTCCTTTAGCCCTTGTCTCTTGTTCTGTGCACGGCGCGGACACGAGCCGCGCGGCGAACCCCGCTCAACCGAACAGCATCCAGCTGAGCATCCCCACCAGACCGATGATCATGGCGAAGGCGTAGTGGTAGAGGTAGCCCGACTGCACCCGGCGCAACACCCCGGCCAGGCGACCGACGGTGTTGGCGGTGCCGTTCACCAGCCAGCCGTCGATGAGCGTCGCGTCACCGGCCCGCCAGAGCAGGCGGCCGAGGCCGCGCCCGCCGCTGGCGAACACGCGATCGTTGAATTCATCGAAGTAGTACTTGTGGTCCAGCAGCGTGTACAGGCCCTGCACCCGGGCGCGGATGTTCTCGGCGATGTCCGGCCGCCGGGTGTAGACGTACCAGGCGCTGGCCACGCCGGCCGCGGCCAGCCAGAAGGGCGGCGCCAGCAGACCGTGCAGCAGCATCGCCAGCGGGCCGTGGTACTCGGCGCCCAGCTCCGCGAGCACGTCGTGGCCGGGCAGCACGCTGATCGCCTCGCCCAGCAGGCCCTGGAACAGCATCGGCCCCACGAACAGGAACCCGGCGATGACCGACGGGATCGCCAGCAGCACCAGCGGCAGGGTCACCACCCAGGGCGACTCGTGCAGATGGGAGCGGGTGTGCTCGTCCATCCGCTCCTCGGTGTGGAACACCAGGAAGAACATGCGGAAGGAATAGAGCGCGGTGACGAACACCCCGATCAGCACGCAGAAGTAGGCGTAGCCGGAGCCCGGCACCTGGGACAGGTGCACCGCCTCGATGACGGCGTCCTTGGAGTAGAAGCCGGAGAAGCCCGGGAAGCCGATGAGCGCCAGCGATCCCACCAGGGAGGTCCAGTAGGTGATGGGCATGTACTTCTTCAGGCCGCCCATCTTGCGGATGTCCTGCTCGTGGTGCATGGCGATGATGACCGAGCCCGCGGCCAGGAACAGCAGCGCCTTGAAGAAGGCGTGGGTGGCGAGATGGAAGATGCCGGCGGCGTAGGCCGAGGCGCCCAGGCCCACCATCATGTAGCCGAGCTGGGACAGGGTGGAGTAGGCCACCACCCGCTTGATGTCGTTCTGCACCAGGCCCACCAGACCCATGAACAGGGCGGTGGTGGCGCCGATGACGAGGATGAAGCCCAGCGCCGTCTCCGAGAGCTCGTACAGGGGCGACATGCGCGCCACCATGAACACGCCGGCGGTCACCATGGTGGCGGCATGGATGAGCGCGGAGATGGGCGTGGGGCCCTCCATGGAGTCGGGCAGCCACACGTGCAGGGGCACCTGGGCCGACTTGCCCATGGCGCCGATGAACAGCAGGATGCCGATGACGGAGAGCAGCGACCAGTCGCTGCCGGGCAGGACCTGGATGGTCATCTCCTTCAGCAGCGGCGCGGCGGCGAACACGTCGGCATAGTCGAGGCTGTTGAAGTACATGAGCACCGCGGCGATGCCGAGCAGGAAGCCGAAGTCGCCCACGCGGTTCACCAGGAACGCCTTCAGGTTGGCGTAGATGGCCGTGTCGCGCTGGAACCAGAAACCGATGAGCAGGTAGGAGACCAGGCCCACCGCCTCCCAGCCGAAGAACAGCTGGAGGAAGTTGTTGGACATCACCAGCATGAGCATGGAGAAGGTGAACAGCGAGATGTAGCTGAAGAAGCGCTGGTAGCTGTTGTTGCCGGACAGGCTGCCGTCCTTCCAGTTGTGCTCGTCGTCGGCCATGTAGCCGATGGTGTAGATGTGCACCATCAGCGACACGAAGGTGACCACCGAGATCATCACCGCCGTGAGGGAATCCACCAGGAAGCCCACTTCGAACTGCACCCCGTCGCTGACCGCCCAGGTATAGACGCTGAGGTTCTCGGCCGCGGCGCCGTCGATGACGATGTGCTTGAACACCAGGAACGACAGCGCGGTGGAGACCGCCACGCCGAGGATGGTCACGCCATGGGCGCCGGCGCGGCCGATGTAGCGGCCGAACAGCCCGGCGATGATGGCGCCCGCCAGGGGCGCCAGGACGATGGTCAGATAGATGTTCTCCATGGCCTGCCCCTACCCCTTAAGCTCGTCCAGATCCTCGACGTTGATGGTGCGCCGGTTGCGGAACAGCACCACCAGGATGGCCAGGCCGATGGCCGCCTCGGCCGCCGCCACGGTGAGGATGAAGAACACGAACACCTGGCCCGCCGTATCCCCCAGGTAGTGGGAGAAAGCAATGAAGTTGGTGTTCACCGCCAGCAGCATCAGCTCCACGCACATCAGCAGCACGATGATGTTCTTGCGGTTGAGCACGATGCCCGCCATGCTCAGACCGAAGAGCACGGCCCCCACGACGAGGTAATTGGAAAGCGGAATCATGGTTCGCCTGTTCTCGTTGTCCTGTCGGCGGGGACTCGCCCCCGTTGATCTTCCGCGCCCTCAGCGCTTCGGTCGTTCCGCGGCCATGCGCACCAGCCGCACCCGCTCGCTGCGATTCACCGCCACCTGTCGGCCCACCTCCTGCTTCCGGGTGTCGGGGCGGCGGCGCAGGGTCAGCGCGATGGCCGCCACGATGGCCACCAGCAGAATCACCGACGCCACCTCGAAGGGATAGACGTAGACGGTGTAGAGCAGCTCGCCGAGGGTCTCGGTATTGCTGTGCTCCGCCGCCTGGCGGGCCGGGGCGGCCACCGCCTCCGGACCGAACAGGCGCGGCCCCACCACCAGCACCATCTCCAGCACCACCAGCGCCAGCACCAGGACCCCGATGGGCAGGTAGCGGGCGAAGCCCTCCCGCAGCGGCGCCAGGTTGATGTCCAGCATCATCACCACGAACAGGAACAGCACCATCACCGCGCCCACGTAGACCAGCACCAGCACGATGGCCAGGAACTCCGCCTCCAGCAGCAGCCACAGCGCCGCGCTGGTGAAGAAGGCCAGCACCAGGAACAGCACCGCGTGCACCGGGTTGCGGGCCGTGATTACCATCCCGGCGGCGAAGATGAGCACCGCGGAGAAGAAGTAGAAGATCGCCTGCTCCATAATCTCTCGCTCTCGTTACTCGGCAGCCCGTCAACGATAGGGCGCGTCGGCGGCACGGTCGGCCGCGATCTGCGCCTCGAACCGGTCACCGATGGCCAGCAGTTTGTCCTTGGTCATGATCTGCTCGCCGCGCTTTTCGAAGTGGTACTCGAAGATCCGGGTCTCGACGATGGAATCCACGGGGCAGGACTCCTCGCAGAAGCCGCAGAAGATGCACTTGAACAGATCGATGTCGTAACGCGTGGTCCGGCGCGAGCCGTCCTCGCGGGGCTCGGCCTCGATGGTGATGGCCAGCGCCGGGCACACCGCCTCGCACAGCTTGCAGGCGATGCAGCGCTCCTCGCCGTTGGGGTAGCGGCGCAGGGCGTGCAGGCCGCGGAAGCGCGGCGACAGCGGCGTCTTCTCATCCGGGTACTGGACCGTGATCTTCCGTGCGAACAGGTACCGGCCCGTGAGCTTGAGCCCCATGGCCAGCTCCCACAGCAGGAAGCTCTTGATGTAGCGTTGCAGAGCGCTCACGTTCTCCTCCTCAGTCGAACCACGGCCCGAGGCCGGCCAGGACTGCGGCGCCTTCGGCAAAGATCCAGACGATGGTCACCGGGATGAACACCTTCCAGCCCAGGCGCATGATCTGGTCGTAGCGGTAGCGGGGGAAGGTGGCGCGGAACCAGAGGAAGAAGAACAGGAACACGCACACCTTCAGCAGCAGCCAGATCGTCCCCGGCACCCAGGCGAACAGCCCCTCCAGCACCGGGATGCCCTGGAACGGCGACAGCCAGCCGCCGGTGAACAGGATCGCGGTCAGGGTGGCGATGAGGATCATGTTGGCGTACTCGGCCAGGAAGAACACGGCGAAGGCCATGCCCGAGTACTCCACGTGGAAGCCGGCCACGATTTCCGACTCGCCCTCGGCCACGTCGAAGGGCGAGCGGTTGGTCTCGGCCACGCCGGAGATGAAGTAGACCAGGAACAGCGGCAGCAGCGGCAGCCAGAACCAGTGCAGGAGACTGCCCTGCTGGGCCGCCACGATCTGGCTCAGGTTGAGGCTCCCGGCGGCCATCAGCACACCCACCAGCGCGAAGCCCATGGCGATCTCGTAGGAGATCATCTGGGCCCCGGCGCGCATGGCGCTGAGGAAGGCGTACTTGGAGTTGGAGGCCCAGCCGGCGACGATGATGCCGTACACGCCCATGGAGGTCATGGCGAGCAGGAACAGCAGGCCGGCATTGATGTCGGCGATGACCATCCCCTCGCCCACCGGCACCACCGCCCAGGCGGTCAGCGCCGGCGCGATGGCCATGACGGGGCCGAGCATGAACAGGTAGCGGTTGGCCGCGCTGGGCACCAGCAGCTCCTTCATCACCAGCTTGAGCGCATCGGCGATGGGCTGCAGCCAGCCGCGCGGCCCGACCCGGTTGGGCCCCACCCGCACATGGAGGTAGGCGATGACCTTGCGCTCGGCGAAGGTCAGGTAGGCCACGCCCAGCATCAGCGGCATCACCAGCGCGATGATCTTGATGAGGATCACCACCAGGACCATCGGCCCTTCCGGATTCATGAACCAGTCGAACATCACCCGCGCCCGTCCCTCAGCAGATACCCGTTGGAATCAGCCATCGTCTCAACCCCGCTCCAGCGTCACGGGCCCGTAGGAGGCCCCCAGCGCCGCCGTCTCGGCCAGTCCCGCCGGGACCACCACCACCCGGTCGGCGACCCGCGGGTCGACTACCAGCGGCAGCGTGGCGCTGCCCTCGCCCTGGCGCACGGTCACCCGCTCGGCACCGGTCAGGCCCAGGCGCTCGGCCAGTGCCGGCGCGATGCGCACGCAGGCCGCGGCGCGGGCATCGGCGGTCCGCTGCAGGGCCGCGGCCCGGCGCACGATGGCGTCCACCGCGTAGAGCGGAACCTCGCCCAGCCGCACCGGTTCGGCGCCGGGCGCCGGCAGGCCCGGCGGGCAGCGCCAGGCGAGCTGGTTGCTCGGCTGCGGCTCGCCGACGGCCGCCCGCACCGCCGCCAGCACCTCCTCGGCGCTGTCGTAGTCGAAGCCCTGCAGCCCGAGCAGGTTGCCCAGCACCCGCAGCACCTTCCAGCCCGGGCGCGCCTCGCCCAGCGGCGGGGCGACGCCGCCGAAGCTCTGCCAGCGGCCCTCGGCGTTGACGAAGGTGCCGGCGGTCTCGGTGAAGGGCGTCACCGGCAGGATCAGGTGGGCGTGCTGCAGCAGGTCCGCGCCGGCATAGGCCGACAGGGCCAGCACGAACTCCGCCCCGGCCACCGCCGCGGCGGTGGCCGCCGGGTCGGCGCAGTCGCGGCCGGGTTCCACCCCCAGCAGCAGCCAGCCCCGCAGGCCGGCCTCGCGCATGGCGCCGGCATCGAGACCCGGCTCGCTCAGCGCCTTGCCACCGGGTTCCCGGTGCGGCACCGCGCCGGCGAGCCAGGCGCCGGCGCCGTTGGCCCCCTCGGTGAGGTAGCCCAGCCGGGCGCCGGTCAGCTCGCTGATGACACTCGCCAGGCAGCGCAGCAGGTGCAGGTCCGGGTGGGCCATGGCCTGTACCCCCAGCAGCACGGTGGCCGAACCGGCCTGCGCCAGCCGGGCGGCAAGCTCACGGTGCATATCGTCCGCGGCGGTCTCGGAGACCAGCTGCGGCAACCCCTCGGGGCGCGGCGCGGTGCCCGCCTCCAGCGCCGCCCGGGCGATGCCGGCCAGGGTATGGGTCCAGGTGTCCGGGGCCGCGGCCAGGGTCGTGGCCGGGAAGGTCTGCTCGTGGTCCACCCCGGAGAGGAAGGTGATGTCCGCGCCCCGCAGCGCCGCCTTGCGCAGGCGATGGGCGATGAGCGGCTGCTCCTTGCGCAGGTTCGCGCCCACCACCAGCGCCGCATCGACCGCCTCAAGATCCGCGATGGCCTGGCCGAGCCAGGGGAAGAGCGGCGCGCGGTCCTGGTCCTCGAAGCTGGACTGGCGCAGCCGGTGGTCGATATTGCGCCCCCCCAGTCCGCGGATCACCGCCTGGGCCAGGTAGAGCTCCTCAACCGTCGACGAGGGCGAGACCAGCGCGCCCAGGCGTCCGGCGCCGTGCTGCTCCAGCACCTGCTTGAGGCCGGTGGCCGCGGCGGTCAGCGCCGTGTCCCAGTCCACCTCGCGCCACTGGCCGTCGGCGCCGCGCTGCAGGGGCCGGCGCAGGCGTTCGGGATGGTTGAGCCCCTCGTAGCCGAAGCGGTCGCGGTCGGAGAGCCACACCTCGTTGACCGCCTCGTTCTCCCGCGGCACCGCGCGCAGCACCTCGCCGCGGCGGGTATGGACCCAGAGGTTGGAACCGACACAGTCATGGGGCGCCACGCTGGGGTGCTGGCGCAGCTCCCAGGCGCGGGCCTGGTAGCGGAACGGCCGGGAGGTCAGGGCGCCCACCGGGCACAGGTCGATGACGTTGCCCGAGAGCTCGGAGGCCACCGTCCGGGCGACGTAGGTGCCGATCTCGGTGTGCTCGCCGCGACCGGTGGCGCCCAGCTCGCGCACGCCGGCGATCTCGGCGCCGAAACGCACGCAGCGGGTGCAGTGGATGCAGCGGGTCATGTCGGTGGCGATGAGCGGACCGATGTCCTTGTCCTTCACCACCCGCTTGCCCTCGCTGAAGCGGGAGACGTCGCCGCCGTAGCCCACGGCCACGTCCTGCAGCTCGCACTCGCCGCCCTGGTCGCAGATGGGGCAGTCCAGCGGATGGTTGATGAGCAGGAACTCCATGACCGCCTTCTGCGCGGCGATGGCGCGGGGCGAGTCGGTGAAGACCTTCATGCCCTCGCTCACCGGCGTGGCGCAGGCGGGCAGCGGCTTCGGCGCCCGCTCCACCTCCACCAGGCACATGCGGCAGTTGGCGGCCACCGACAGCTTCTTGTGGTAGCAGAAGCGCGGAATGGTGATGCCGACCTGGTCCGCGGCCTCGATGACCATCATCCCCTGCTCGACTTCCAGGGGGATGCCGTTGATCTCGATCTTGACCTTGCTCATGCGTTGGCTCGTCGCTGTCCTGTCCGTGCCGGCGTCACGCCGCGGAGACCATGCACCGCTTGTGCTCGATGTGGTACTCGAACTCGTCCCGGAAATGCTTGAGGAAACTCTGCACCGGCATCGCCGCGGCATCGCCCAGGGCGCAGATGGTGCGGCCCATGATGTTGCCGGCCACGTTGTCCAGCAGGTCCAGGTCCTCGGGGCGCCCCTGGCCGTGCTCGATGCGATGCAGGACCCGGGACAGCCAGCCGGTGCCCTCGCGGCACGGCGTGCACTGGCCGCAGGACTCCTCGTAGTAGAAGTGGGAAAGCCGGGCCAGGGTCTTGACCATGCAGGTGGTCTCGTCCATCACGATCACCGAGCCGGCACCCAGCATCGAGCCGGCCTTGGCGATGGCGTCGTAGTCCATGTCCACCTGCATCATCACGTGCCCGGGCACCACCGGCACCGAGGAACCGCCCGGGATGACCGCCTTCAGGCGGTGACCGTCGCGCACCCCGCCGGCCATCTCCAGCAGCTCGGCGAACGGAGTCCCCATGGGCACCTCGAAGTTGCCGGGCCGGTTCACGTGACCGGAGACGCTGAAGATCTTGGTGCCGCCGGAGCCCTCGGTGCCGAGCCCCGCGAACCACTCCCCGCCCTTCTCCAGGATCACCGGCACCGAGGCCAGGCTCTCGGTGTTGTTGATGGTGGTGGGGCGTCCGAACAGGCCGTAGTTGGCCGGGAACGGCGGCTTGAAGCGCGGCTGGCCCTTCTTGCCCTCGATGGACTCCAGCAGCGCCGTCTCCTCGCCGCAGATGTAGGCGCCCGCGCCGAGGTGGGTATAGAGATCGAAATCCACGCCCGAGCCCTGGATGTCCCGGCCCAGCAGCCCGGCCGCGTAGGCCTCCTCCAGCGCTCCCTCGAAACGCTGGTAGGGCTCCCAGAACTCGCCGCGGATGTAGTTGTAGCCGGCGGTCGAGCCGAAGACGTAGCCGGCGATGGCCATGCCCTCGATCACCTGGTGGGGGTTGTAGCGGAGGATGTCGCGGTCCTTGCAGGTACCCGGCTCGCCCTCGTCGGAGTTGCACACCACGTATTTCTGACCCGGTGCGTTGCGGGGCATGAAGCTCCACTTCAACCCGGTGGGGAACCCGGCGCCGCCGCGGCCGCGCAGCTTCGAGGTCTTGAGCTCCTCGATGATGGCCTCGGGCGGGGTCTTCTCCTTGAGGATCCTCTTCCACACCGAGTAGCCGCCGACGCTGAGATAGCTCTCCAGCGTCCAGGGCTTCTCCAGGTGCAGGGTACGGAAGCAGACTTCGTTGGCCATGGGTCTCTCGTTACTGGGTATCGGAACCGAACCGGTCAGGTACGCTGGACGGCTGCAACGGCGCTCACTCCAGCCCGTCCAGGATCTCGTCCAGCCGTTCCGGGGTGAGCTTCTCGTGGTAGTCGTGCCCCAGCTGCGCCACCGGCGCGTGGGCGCAGGCCCCGAGGCACTCGACCTCCTTGAGGGTGAAACGGCCGTCGGGGGTGGTCTCCCCCATCCGGATGCCGAGACGCTGCTCCAGGTGGGACTGCAGCGACTCGGAACCGCACAGCATGCAGGAGATGTTGGTGCACAGGCAGATCTTGTGCCGACCCACCGGCTCCAGCTCGTACATGGAATAGAAGGTGGCCACCTCGTACACGGCGATGGGCGGCATCTCCAGGTACGCGGCGATGGCGTCCATGTACTCGCGGCTGATCCAGCCGCCGTTCTCCTCCTGCACCACGCTGAGGGCCGCCATCACAGCGGATGACTTGCGATCCGCGGGATACTTCGCCACCCAGCGATCGATCTCGGCGCGGGCCGCGGCGGAGAGCTGCGGGGTCGGGTTCTCACTCATCAGCGGTCAATCTCCCCGAACACGATATCCTGGGTCCCGATCACGGTGACCACGTCCGCCAGCATGTGGCCGCGCACCATCTCGTCCATCGCCGCGAGGTGGGCGAAGCCCGGCGCGCGGATCTTGAGCCGGTAGGGCTTGTTGGCGCCGTCGGAGACCAGGTAGACGCCGAACTCCCCCTTGGGGTGCTCGATGCCGGCATAGACCTCCCCCTCGGGCAGGCAGAAACCCTCGGTGAAGAGCTTGAAGTGGTGGATGAGGGCCTCCATGTCCGCCTTCATCTCTTCGCGCGGCGGCGGCGCGACCTTGTGATCGTCCACCATCACCGGCCCCGGGTTCTTGCGCAGCCACTCCACGCACTGGCGGATGATGCGGTTGCTCTGGCGCATCTCCTCGATGCGGACCAGGTAGCGATCGTAGGAGTCGCCGTTGACCCCCACGGGAATGTCGAAGTCGAGGCGATCGTAGACCTCGTAGGGCTGCTTCTTGCGCAGGTCCCACTCCACCCCGGAACCGCGCAGCATCGGCCCCGTGAGCCCGAGCTGCAGGGCGCGCTCGGCGGTGACCACACCGATGTTCACCGTCCGCTGCTTCCAGATGCGGTTGTCGGTGAGCAGGGTCTCGTACTCGTCCACCCGGCCCGGGAAGCGCTCGGTGAAGTCCCAGATGAAGTCCAGCAGCGAGCCCTGGCGGTTCTCGTTGAGCCGGGCCACATCCTTGGCGTCGTGCCACTTGGAGGGCTGGTAGTGGGGCATGCTCTCGGGCAGATCGCGGTAGACCCCGCCCGGGCGGTAGTAGGTGGCGTGCATGCGCGCGCCGCTCACCGCCTCGTAGCAGTCGAAGAGGTCCTCGCGCTCGCGGAAGCAGTAGAGGAACATCGCCATGGCGCCCACGTCCAGGGCGTGGGTGCCGAGCCAGAGCAGGTGGTTCAGGATGCGGGTGATCTCGTCGAACATCACCCGGATGTACTGGGCGCGGATTGGCACCTGCACGCCGAGCAGCTTCTCCATGGCCAGGACGTAGCCGTGCTCGTTGCACATCATGGAGACGTAGTCGAGCCGGTCCATGTAGCCGATGCTCTGGTTGTAGGGCTTGCTCTCGGCCAGCTTTTCGGTGGCGCGATGGAGCAGGCCGATATGGGGATCGGCGCGCGAGATCACCTCGCCGTCCATCTCCAGCACCAGGCGCAGCACGCCGTGGGCCGCGGGATGCTGGGGACCGAAGTTCAGGGTGTAGTTGCGGATCTCAGGCATCGGATCCCTCCGGCTTGGCCGGTTCCTGGCGGTAGCGGTGATCGTGACGGATGACCCGCGGCACCAGCACGCGCGGCTCGATATCCACCGGCTCGTAGACGACCCGCGCCTGCTCCGGGTCGTAGCGCATCTCGACGTTGCCGGAGAGGGGGAAATCCTTGCGGAACGGATGGCCGATGAAACCGTAGTCGGTGAGGATGCGGCGCAGGTCCGGATGGCCGTTGAACAGGATGCCGTAGAGATCGAAGGCCTCGCGCTCGAACCAGTTGGCCGCCGCCCAGATCTCCACCACCGAGTCCACCAGGGGCGGCTCGCCGGCGGCGAAGACCCGCAGGCGCAGGCGATGATTGTTGCGGTAGGAGATGAGGTGGTAGACCACGGCGAAACGCGGCCCCTCGCGCTCCCCGGCAGCCGGCTGGCCGGCCACGCCGCGGCTGAACCCGGTGCCGCTCACGCTCTCGGTGGCCCACTCGGCCTGTCCGTAGGTGAGGTAGTCGACGCCACAGAGATCGGTCAGCTGCTCGAAGCCGAAGGCCGCCTCGTCGCGGAGCGCCTGGCAGACCTCCAGCAGGTGTTCGGGCCGGACCTCCGCGGTGACCATGTCCGTGACATGGTCGCTGATTGTTACCCGCTCGCCCAGGCGCTCCCGGACCCGGGCTGCCAGTGTCTGCACGTCAGCCATCAGAGGAGTCTCTCAACGGGCAATGGTATTGGTTCGACGGATCTTGTTCTGCAACTGGAGTATTCCGTACAGAAGCGCTTCCGCCGTGGGCGGACAGCCCGGCACGTAGATGTCCACGGGCACGATGCGGTCGCAACCGCGCACCACCGAGTAGGAGTAGTGGTAGTAGCCGCCGCCGTTCGCGCAGGAGCCCATGGAGATGACCCAGCGCGGTTCCGGCATCTGGTCGTAGACCTTGCGCAGCGCCGGCGCCATCTTGTTGCACAGGGTGCCGGCCACGATCATCACGTCGGACTGGCGCGGGCTGGGCCGGAACATGATGCCGAAACGATCGAGATCGTAGCGGGAGGCCCCCGCGTGCATCATCTCCACCGCGCAGCAGGCCAGACCGAAGGTCATGGGCCACATGGAGCCCGTGCGCGCCCAGTTGATGAGCTTGTCGGCGGTCGTGGTGACCACGCCCTTTTCGAGGACACCCTCAATGCCCATTGCAGACATCTCCCAGAGACATTGCCGGCAGCCGGCGGGCCGCGACTCGCGGACGCTCGCATCCCCGCTGCGCGGGGCCCCTGCTCCCTGCTCGCGCGGCCGACCGCGCCAACCCGGGAATAACGTCCAGCTCCGTGCCTTGCGGCCGGCGGGCCGCGACTCGCGGACGCTCGCATCCCCGCTGCGCGGGGCCCCTGCTCCCTGCTCGCGCGGCTACTCCCATTCCAGGGCTCCCTTTTTCCATTCGTAGATGAATCCGATGACCAGGATCCCCAGGAACAGGCCCATGGCGAGGATGCCGAACACGCCGATGCGGTCCAGCACGACGGCCCAGGGGAACAGGAAGGCGATTTCGAGATCGAAGATGATGAACAGGATGGCGACGAGGTAGTAGCGCACGTCGAACTTCATGCGCGCATCCTCGAACGCTTCAAAGCCGCACTCGTAGGGCGAGAGCTTCTCGGCATCAGGCCGGCGCGGGCCGAGCAGCGCTCCCGCCACCATGGGGCCGACTCCGAACAATATCCCGACCCCCAGGAACACCAGGATGGGCAGGTAGTTCTCAAGCATCCGTTGTCCTCCGCCACCAGCGGTCAGAGTTCGGCGGGTTACCCGCACCAGCCGGGTGGTCATTTCATGTCGCGGTCGGCAGTCTACGATGAGGCGTGAGTTGTGTCAAATTTTACCAGCAGGAATAGGCTTTATAATTCAGTACCTTATATGAAATAAGGTTATTTTATGGACCCTAAGTTATTTTTAGGGCATAAAAAAACGGCATTCTCCGAACCATGGAGAATGCCGTCTCTCGTATTGGTGCCGAAGGTGGGACTCGAACCCACACGGCTTGCGCCACCACCCCCTCAAGATGGCGTGTCTACCAGTTCCACCACTTCGGCGTAATCGTCGTCTGTCAGTTCTGTCCGGCCGGAGCCTCCGCGGGCTGTGCGGGCGGCGCGGATACCGGAGGCGCATCGCCGCCGGCGGTCTCCCCGGCTCCCGCCGGAAGACTGGGCACGTCGCTGCCACCCTGGACCGGCGCGCTCACCGGAGCTTCCTGCTCCACGGGAGCCACCCGCTCGGTCACGCTGGTGGGCGCCTCCCGGCTCCCGGCCATGTAGGCGAGGGTCAGGCTGGTGATGAAGAACAGCGCCGCCAGCCCGGCGGTCACCCGCGACAGGAAGGTGGCCGACCCCTGGCTGCCGAACACGGTCGCCGAGGCACCGCTGCCGAAGGCCGCGCCGGCATCGGCGCCCTTGCCGTGCTGGATCAGGACCAGGGCGATCAGCCCCACGGCCACGAAAACGTGCAGAACGGTCAGCAGTGCATTCATGTCAGCTGCCGCCCGCGGCCCGGCCGATGGCCAGGAAGTCTTCCGCCACCAGCGAGGCGCCACCGATGAGGCCGCCGTCGATATCGGGCTTGGCGCACAGTTCGGCCGCATTGTCCGGCTTCATGCTGCCGCCGTAGAGAATCTTCAGAGCCCCGGCCACCTCGGCATCCTCGGCCGCCACCCGGGCGCGGATGAAGGCATGGACCTCCTGGGCCTGTTCCGGCGTGGCCGTGCGGCCGGTGCCGATGGCCCAGACCGGCTCGTAGGCCACCACGCAGCGTCCCAGGCCCGCGGAGCCGACCCGGGCGAGGACCGCGTCCAGCTGCCGCCCGACGACGTCGTTGGTGACGTCCTGCTCGCGCTCCTCGAGGGTCTCCCCCACGCAGACGATGGGGGTCAGTCCCGCCTCGAGGGCGGCGGCGGTCTTCTCGGCCACCTCCGTGTCGCTCTCCCCGTGCAGGGTCCGGCGCTCGGAGTGGCCGACGATGACGAAGCGGCAGCCGAACTCGAGCAGCATGGCGGCCGAAATGTCGCCCGTGAAGGCGCCCTTGGGCTCCTTGCTCAGATCCTGGCCGCCCCAGGCAATCGGGCTGCCATCGAGCGCTTCCTGGACCTGCTGCAGGAACACGTAGGGCACGCACACCGCCAGATCGGCACCGTTCACCGCCATGGCGCCCGCCTTGATGCCGTCGAGAAGCGTACGGGCGCTCTCACGCGTACCGTTCATCTTCCAGTTGCCGGCCACCAGGGGCTTGCGCATCGTTGACTCCATCGTCGCTTACATCAGAAAGGCTGCGGATGTTACCGTGGAAACGCGCCACTGACAAGACCCGGACCTCCGCAGCGCGGCTCTCCGGCATGTCGTTCATTCACCACGAAGGCACGAAGAAGATAAAAAATAGACAGGATTGACAGGATGAACAGGATTGATGCGGAAACCGGTATCCCCGGAGGGTGCCGACGGCGAACAAGCAATTGACAGGCTGCCGGTTGTCACACTGAACCTGCCTGGGCTGCCGGCCCACACTCCAGGCTCTCCGGCAACCCAGCGAAGCCGGGACCAGATAATCCCGTCAATCCTGTAACTCCTGTCTATTTGCCCTTCGGGCCTTCCCTGCGTCTTCAGGCCGCCATGGCGGACTCCACGGCCTTGGCGATGGTCCGGGCCAGGGCGTCCACCTCGGCGGCGTCCTCGCCCTCCACCATGACCCGGATCACCGGTTCCGTCCCCGAGGGGCGCAGCAGCACCCGCCCGCGGGCGCCGAGCTGCACCTCGGCCGACTGCACCGCCGCGGTCACCGCGGGGATGGCGCACGGGTCGCCACGCTCCGCCACCCGCACATTCAGGAGTCGCTGGGGGAACTTGCGCATTCCGGCCCGGAGCTCGTCGAGGGGGCGGCCGGTGGCCACCATTTCGGCCAGCACCTGCAGCGCGGAGACGATGCCGTCACCGGTGCTGGTGCGGTCGCGGCAGATAATGTGGCCGGAGGACTCCCCGCCCAGGGTCCAGTCGTTAAGCTCCAGCTGCTCGAGTACGTAGCGGTCGCCGACCGCCGTCCGGGTGAGTTCGATGCCGCGCTCGCGCAGCGCCACCTCGAGGCCCAGGTTGCTCATCACGGTCCCCACCACGGCGCCCTCCAGCTCGCCGCTGCGCTGGCGCGCGCAGGCGATGATGTAGAGCAGCTCGTCGCCGTCCACCAGCTCACCGTTACGGTCCACCATGATCACCCGGTCGCCGTCCCCGTCGAAGGCGATGCCGAGATCCGCGCCCCACTCCTGCACGCCGCGGCGCAGCGCTTCCGGCTGGGTGGAGCCGAAACCGGCATTGATGTTGAGGCCGTCAGGCTCCACGCCGATGGCACGGACCTGGGCGCCCAGTTCGCGGAACACGCTCGGCGCGACATGATAGGTCGCGCCGTGGGCGCAGTCGATGACCAGCTTCAGCCCGCGCAGGCTCATGCGCATGGGCACGGTGCTCTTGCAGAACTCGATGTAGCGTCCCGGCGCATCCACCACCCGCTCGGCCTTGCCCAGCCGCGAGGACTCCACCGTGGTCATGGGCTCGTCCAGCTGCTGCTCGATGGCCAGCTCCAGCTCATCGGAAAGCTTCTGCCCCGAGCTGGAGAAGAACTTGATGCCGTTGTCGTGATGGGGATTGTGGGAGGCGCTGATGACGATGCCGGCATCGGCACGCAGGGTCCGGGTCAGATAGGCGATGGCGGGCGTGGGCATCGGCCCGAGCAGGAGGATGTCGACACCCGCCGCCGACAGCCCCGCCTCCAGGGCCGACTCGAACATGTAGCCGGAGATGCGCGTGTCCTTGCCCACCAGCACCCGGCTCTGGCCGCCGCGGGCCAGCACCCGCCCGGCGGCCCAGCCCAGCTTGAGCACGAAGTCCGGCGTAATGGGCGGCACGCCCACGTGTCCGCGCACCCCGTCGGTCCCGAAATAGCGTTTCCCGTTGCTCACCCTGCCCTCTCCCTGAGGTGGTCGTGTCATTGGAAAGTGAATTTCACCATGAAGGGGTGAAAGTCACAAAATATCGTTCTATCCGCAGATTACGCGGATTACGCGGATTACACAGAGGGGACGATCCCTCACGGATCGTCCACTGGACCTCCTGGCGACTACGGCGGCACCCGCAGCGCGCAAGTCCGGACACGGGCACCGTACCCGGGTTTCCACCGGGAGCAGAGGCAAACTCCGCTAAAATGAATCGGCGTAATCTGCGCAATCTGCGGATATAACGGTTCATCCTGTCGGTGGAGGACCCGCCGGCTCAGCTGCCGAGGACCGCCTCGACCATGCGCACCGCGTCGACGGTTTCGGCGACGTCGTGGACCCGCAGGATGCGCGCCCCGCGGGTGGCGGCGAGAACCGCCAGGGCGATGCTGCCGGCGAGGCGCTCGTCCACCGGGCGGCCGAGCACGTGGCCGATGAGCGACTTGCGCGACAGGCCCGCCAGCACCGGAACGCCCAGGGCGGTGAAGGCTTCCAGCCGGCGCAGCAGGGCCAGGTTGTGCTCCGGCGACTTGCCGAAGCCGAAACCGGGGTCCACCAGCAGGCGCTGGCGGTGAATCCCCGCGGCCTCGCACACGGCGATGCGCTCCTTCAGGAAGGCCCGCACCTCGCCCACCACGTCCTCGTACTCGGGGTTCACCTGCATGGTCCGGGGCTCGCCGCGCATGTGCATGAGGCACACCGGCACCTCGAGTTCCGCCGCCGCCTCCACCGCGCCGGGCTCGCGCAGGGCGTAGACATCGTTGATGAGACCGGCCCCGGCGGCCACCGCGGCACGCATCACCCCCGGCTTGCTGGTATCCACCGATACGGGCACCTCCAGCGCGGCGGAAAGCGCCTCCACCACCGGGATCACGCGGTCGAGCTCCTCGTCCTCGCTGACCGCCGTGGCCCCCGGCCGGGTCGACTCTCCGCCCACATCGATGATGCCCGCACCGGCGGCGACCATGGCCCGCCCATGGGCCACCGCCCGCTCAGGCTCCAGGAAGACGCCGCCGTCGGAGAAGGAATCCGGCGTGATGTTGAGAATGCCCATCACCTGGATTCGGGTCAGGTCCAGCGGCCGTCCGCCGCAGTCGATCACATCGGGTTGCTGCATGGTTCCCTTCGCTGTGCTCAGTGCCGAACAGTGATGTTCACGAGCCATCACGGCCGTTCGAGCAGCGGCGGATGATACGCAACATCCAGCGCCAGTCTCTCAACCCATCACCGGTCAGCAGAAAAACAAACGCCCCCGCGCGAACCGCGCGGGGGCGTGGGTGGCGGCTTTCGCCGGCTCAGTGCTCGCTGGCGGGTCCGCCGATGGTGCCGTCGGTCTTGCCGGCGCCCCCCTTCGGGGCATCGGCGGTCCCGGTGGTGGCGCCGCCGCTGGGAGTACTGTCGATCCAGTCTTCGGGCTCGCGCGGGGGACGCCCGGACATGATGTCGTCGATCTGCTTCTCGTCGATGGTCTCGTACTTGATCAGCGCCTCGGCCATCATGTGCAGCTTCTCGATGTTGTCCGTCAGCAGCTGCTCGGCGCGCCGGTAGTTGCGATCGATGAAGGCGCGGATCTCCTCGTCGATGATGTGGGCCGTCTCGTCGGACACGTTCTTGTGCTGGGTGACCGAGCGGCCGAGGAACACCTCGCCCTCGTCCTCGCTGTAGGCCTGGGGCCCCAGCTTCTCCGACAGCCCCCACTTGGTCACCATGTTGCGGGCGATATCGGTGGCACGCTGGATGTCGTTGGAGGCGCCCGTGGTCACGCTCTCGGGCCCGAAGATCATCGCCTCGGCGATGCGTCCGCCGAACAGGCTGGAGATCTGGCTCTCCAGGCGCTGCTTGGTATAGCTGTAGCGGTCTTCCTCGGGCAGGAACATGGTCACGCCCAGCGCCCGGCCGCGGGGGATGATGCTCACCTTGTAGACCGGATCGTGCTCCGGCACCAGCCGGCCCACGATGGCATGGCCCGACTCGTGGTAGGCCGTGAGCTTCTTCTCCGACTCGCTCATCACCATGGACTTGCGCTCGGCGCCCATCATGATCTTGTCCTTGGCGCGCTCGAAGTCGTCCATGTCCACCAGCCGCTTGTTGGCGCGGGCGGCGAACAGGGCCGCCTCGTTCACCAGGTTGGCCAGGTCGGCGCCGGAGAAACCGGGCGTGCCGCGGGCGATGTACTCCGGGCGCACATCGTCGGAGATGGGCACCTTGCGCATGTGCACCCGCAGGATCTGCTCGCGGCCGCGGATGTCCGGCAGCGGCACCACCACCTGGCGGTCGAAGCGGCCCGGGCGCAGCAGTGCCGGGTCGAGCACGTCGGGCCGGTTGGTGGCGGCGATGACGATGACGCCCTCGTTGCCCTCGAAACCGTCCATCTCCACCAGCAGCTGGTTCAGGGTCTGCTCGCGCTCGTCGTGGCCGCCGCCGAGCCCCGCGCCGCGATGCCGGCCCACGGCGTCGATCTCGTCGATGAAGATGATGCAGGGGGCGTGCTTCTTGGCCTGCTCGAACATGTCGCGCACGCGGGAGGCGCCCACGCCCACGAACATCTCCACGAAGTCGGAACCGGAAATGGTGAAGAAGGGCACCTTCGCCTCGCCGGCGATGGCCTTGGCCAGCAGGGTCTTGCCGGTACCGGGTGTGCCCACCATGAGCACGCCGCGGGGAATCTTGCCGCCGAGCTTCTGGAACTTGCCCGGATCGCGGAGGAAGTCCACCAGCTCCTTGACCTCCTCCTTGGCCTCCTCGACCCCGGCCACGTCGGCGAAGGTCACCTTCACCTGGTCCTCGCCCAGCAGGCGGGCCCGGCTCTTGCCGAAGGACATGGCCCCGCGGCCGGAGCCGCCGCCCTGCATCTGGCGCATGAAGAAGATCCACACGCCGATGAGCAGCAGCATCGGGAACCAGGAGATGAAGATCTGCATGAGCAGGCTCTGCTGCTCGGGCGGACGCGCCTCGATGGTGACATTGTTCTCGAGCAGGTCGCCCACCAGGCCCGCATCACCGGGGCTGTAGGTGCTGAACCGCTCGCCGTTCACCGTAACGCCCTGGATGTTGCGCCCGTCGATGAGCACCTTCTGCACCTGGCCCGACTTCACATCGGCGATGAACTGGGAGTAATCCAGGGGCTGGTTGGCCGGCTGGCGCGGGCTGAAGTTGTTGAACACGGACATCAGCACGACCGCGATCACAACCCACAGGATGATGTTCTTTGCCATGTCGTTCAATCTGAGAGCCCTCTCGGTTCCAACTGGGGGCATGGGCCACAGGGGCGGAAACAGGCCGGCCGCGCCGGCATCAACTGGTTAGTACGTTACTATACGAGATAGTTCCTCGCCAGCAGGTACACTTCCCGCGACCGCGGACGCGACGCTTTCGGCTTGCGAATCATGACCTTGCCGAAGCTCCCGCGGACCTCCCGCAGGTAGGCGTCGAAGTCCTCGCCCTGGAACACCTTGACCAGGAAATCCCCGCCCGGCGCCAGCACCCGCCGCGCCAGATCCAGCGCCAGCTCGGCCAGGTACATCGCGCGGGGCTGGTCCACCGCCTTCGTCCCACTAATATTGGGGGCCATGTCGGACATCACAAGGTCCACGGGCCGATTCCCCACGCACTCGATCAGCCGTTCCAGCACCTCGTCCTCGCGGAAATCGCCCTGGATGAACTCCACCCCGGCGATGGCGTCCATGGGCAGGATGTCCAGCGCCACCACCCGGCCCCGGTCGCCCACCAGGCGCACCGCCACCTCCGACCAGCCGCCGGGGGCGGCGCCGAGATCCACCACCGTCATCCCCGGGCGCAGCAGGCTGTCCCTGTCCTGGATCTCCAGCAGCTTGAACACGGCCCGGGAACGGTAGCCCTCCTGCTGGGCGCGCTTCACGTAGGCATCGTTGAAGTGTTCCTGCAGCCAGCGGTTGCTGCTCTTCGAGCGGGCCACGGCTCATGCCTCCCGGTCGGGTTCGGCCGCCGCGGCGCGCTGGCGGCGCAACACCCCGCGGGTGCGCCAGAACAGCCACCCCGCGGCGAGCCAGCCGTAGCCGAGCAGGAGCAGGAACTGGCCCGGCGTGCCGCTCACCAGCCGCTCGTGGACCAGCCACAGCAGCAGGCCGAGCAGCAGGGCGATGCCCAGCTCCACCTTCACGCCGTTGAAGGGGCTCGGGGCCACTGTCATTCCCCTGCCCGCACGCGGTAAACTACGCCCCCTTTCTTTCAACCTGAAAACCCTCGACCACTCATGCAACTGACGGGCAAGCAGAACCGTTTTCTCCGCAGCCGTGCTCACTCCCTGCGCCCGGTGATCCTGATGGGCAGCGCCGGCCTCACCCAGGCGCTCATCGACGAGACCGCGCGGGCGCTACGGGACCACGAGCTGATCAAGGTCCGCCTGGTCGGCGAGGACCGCGAGGATCGGCGCGGGCTTGCCGACTCGCTGTGCGCGGCCACCGGGGCCGAGCTGGTGCAGATCATCGGCCACGTGGCCGTCATCTATCTTCCCGGCGACCCGCCGGTCATCCGCCTGCCCTGATCGGACGGCCGGACAGGACTGTCCCGGCCGCCATCACCAGCGCCAGGGCCAGTACGCTGTTCACCAGCCACAGGCTGCTGGAGATGCCGTGCAGGAGGCCGAACCGGGCCGCCGCCGCGCTGCCCTCCAGCAGGCCCTCCGCCTTCAGGGCGGCCATGCGCGGCTGCAACAGGAACTCGCCCGCCGCGGTAAGGACCAGCATCACGCCCACCACCGCCGCACGCCAGTCGCCCATGATGCGGCGACCCTCGCGGTAGAGCGCACCGGCCAGCAGCAGCGCGCCGCAGGCCAGTCCCAGGTAGCTGGTGGCGGTGAACACCCGCCCGGCGACCATGCCCGCCAGCTGGCGTTCCTCCAGGGTGGCGAACAGCAGCGGCGCCACCAGGTAGCCGGCAATCCAGAGCCCGCCCGCCCACAGGGTGAGCAGGATGCGCTCACCGGCGTTGGCGGGCAGGACCGGACTGGAATCGGTCACGGAATCAGGAGCCGCCCAGATCAATCTTGGCCTTGGCGCGCAGCTCGCCGAGCCACTCCTGGGTGGCGCGCTGCTGCAGGAACTCGATCAGCTGATCGCGGATGTCGTCCAGGGCCGGAGCGGGCGTGGTGCGGCTGTCCTCGAGCAGGATCACGTGCCAGCCGAACTGGGTCTGCACCGGCTGGGCGCTGTACTTGCCCTTCTCCATCACGGCGACGGCGTCGGCGAAGGGTTTCACCATCTGGTTGGCGGCGAACCAGCCCAGATCGCCACCGGACTTGCCGGAGGGGCCGGTCGACTTGCTCTTGGCCAGTTCCGCGAAGTCGGCACCGCCGTCCAGCTCCTTGATGACCGCCTTGGCCTCGTCCTCGGTCTTCACCAGGATATGGCGGGCCTTGAACTCGGTGGTGCTCATGCGCGGGGCCAGGACCTCGTACTCCTTCTGCAGCGCCTCGTCGCTGATGGGGTGCGCGGCGAGGTAGGACTGCACGGCACGGCCGGCGAGGAGGCCGCGGCGCATCACTTCCAGCTCCGCCTGCAGCTTCTCATCCTTCTCCAGCCCCTGCTTCAGGGCCTCCTGCACCAGCAGCTCCTGCGCCACGAGCTCGCCCACCAGGACCTCCTGGGACACCTCACCGCCCTCCTTGGGACGGCGCTTGGCGTAGGCCTCCACCAGTACCGGGGTGATGGCCTGGCCGTTGACGGTGGCCAGCGTCTCCGCGGCAGCGATGGTGGGAACATGGGCGCCCGCGAGGGCGGCGGCCAGGGCCAGGCCCTGCAGCGCATATCGGGTAATCTTCCTCACGTCTTTACCTCTGCTCGGGTTGCCGTTTATGCCCGGGATGGGCAACGGTGGTGTGTGGGAGCCGCGCCGCACGCCGCGACCATGGTCTCGAACTGCGAATGATGGTGCATCCGCCACGGACGGCGGTGTGCGGATATCCGCGTCGGGGCGGCGGGATCCCCGCCCCTTGCCTTAATGCTACGCGATCCCGGTGGAAATATGCCCCCCGGTTCAGAGATAGCGAACCTCGATGATCTCGTAGATCACCTCTCCGCCGGGAGTCTTGGCGACCACCTCGTCACCCACGGACTTGCCGATGATGGCCCGGGCCAGGGGCGAGGAGACGGAAATCTTGCCCTCCTTCAGATCCGCCTCGTCGTCGCCGACGATCTGATAGGTGACCTCGTCCTCGGTCTCGGTGTTGAACAGGTCCACCGTGGCGCCGAACACCACCTTGTCGCCCACGTCGAGGCTGTGGATATCGACGATGTGGGCGTTGCCGAGCTTGTGCTCGATCTCGGCGATGCGACCCTCGATGAAGCCCTGCTGCTCCTTGGCGGCATGGTATTCGGCGTTCTCCTTGAGATCGCCGTGGGCACGGGCCTCGGCAATGGCGTTCACCACCTTGCGCCGCGCCACCGTCTTGAGGTGTTCGAGTTCGGAGCGGAGCTTTTCCGCACCGGCCTTCGTCATCGGTACTCTCGTCATGGGTGGCCTTCCTTCAGTGCAGGTCCTGCAGGCGGTAGACGCTGCCGCGGTCCTCGTTGCGCAGCGCCAGGGCGGTGGCGAACCCGCCTGCCAGAGTGGTGGTATAGCTCACCTTGTGCTGGAGGGCGTTGCGGCGGATGGCGTAGGAGTCGGCGATGGCCTGCTTGCCCTCCGTGGTGTTGATGATGAAGCTGATCTCGTCGTTCTTGATCATGTCAACGATGTGGGGACGCCCCTCGGCCACCTTGTTCACCCGCTGCACGGGCACACCGGCGGCCTCGATCACCGCGGCGGTGCCGCGGGTGGCGAAGACCTCGAAGCCGAGCTCCACGAAATCGCGCGCCAGCTGCCCGACCCGGCCGCGATCGGCGTCGCGCACGCTGATGAAGACCCTGCCGCTGCGCGGCAGCTGGGAACCGGCCCCCAGCGCCGCCTTGTAGAAGGCCTCGCCGAAGGTCTCGCCCACGCCCATCACCTCGCCGGTGGACTTCATCTCCGGCCCCAGTATGGGATCCACGCCGGGGAACTTGATGAAGGGGAACACCGCCTCCTTCACCGAGAAGTGCCGCGGCACCCGCTCCTGCAGGCAGCCCTGGTCGGCCAGGCCCCGGCCGAGCATGCAGCGGGCGGCGATCTTGGCCAGCGAATAACCGGTCGCCTTGGAGACGAAGGGCACCGTGCGCGAGGCGCGCGGGTTCACCTCGAGGACATAGATGTCGCCGTCCTTGATGGCGAACTGGGCATTCATCAGCCCCACCACCCCCAGCTCCAGGGCCATCTTGGACATCTGCTCGCGCAGCTCGTCCTGGATCGCCGGACTCAGGCTGTAGGGCGGCAGCGAGCAGGCGGAGTCGCCCGAGTGCACGCCGGCCTGCTCGATGTGCTCCATGATGCCGCCGATGAGCACATCGGGGCCGTCGCACACCGCGTCCACGTCCACCTCGATGGCGTCGTCGAGGAAACGATCCAGCAGGACCGGGGATTCATTGGAGACGGAGACCGCCTCGCGCATGTAGCGGCGCAGCTCCTCCTCGTTGTAGACAATCTCCATGGCCCGGCCGCCGAGCACGTAGGAGGGGCGGACCACCAGGGGATAGCCGATCTCCTCGGCCAGCACCACCGCCTGCTCCTGGTTGCGGGCCGTGCGGTTGGGCGGCTGGCGCAGACCGAGCCGGTGCAGCATCTGCTGGAACCGCTCGCGGTCCTCGGCACGGTCGATGGCGTCGGGAGTGGTGCCGATGATGGGCGCCCCCGCGGCCTCCAGTGAGCGGGCCAGCTTCAGCGGCGTCTGGCCGCCGTACTGGACGATAATCCCCTTCGGCGCCTCCACGTGGACGATCTCCAGCACATCCTCCAGCGTCAGCGGCTCGAAGTAGAGGCGGTCGGAGGTGTCGTAGTCGGTGGAGACGGTCTCCGGGTTGCAGTTGACCATGATGGTCTCGAAGCCGTCTTCGCGGCAGGCCTGGGCGGCGTGCACGCAGCAGTAGTCGAACTCGATGCCCTGGCCGATGCGGTTGGGGCCGCCGCCGAGCACCATCACCTTGTCGCGCGCGGTGGGATCGGCCTCGCACTCCTCCTCGTAGGTGGAATAGAGGTAGGCGGTGTCGGTGGCGAACTCCGCCGCGCAGGTGTCCACCCGCTTGTAGACCGGGCGCACGCCCAGCTCGTGGCGGCGCTTGCGGAAGGCATGCTCGGTCACGCCCAGCAGCTGCGCCAGGCGCCGGTCGGAGAAGCCCTTGCGCTTGAGCCGCCAGACCCGGTCGCGATCCATGGCCGCCAGGCCCGATTCCGCCACCTGCCCCTCCAGCTCCACCAGTTCGCGGATCTGCTCCAGGAACCAGGGGTCGATGGCGGTGAGGCTGTAGAGGGCCTCCACGTCCATCCCGGCACGGAAGGCGTCGGCCACGTACCAGATGCGGTCGGGGCCCGGACTCTTCAGCTCCCCGCGCAGCACATCGATGGCGTCCTCGGCGGAGAGGTCGAGCTGCTCGTTGAACCCGTCGGTTCCGATCTCCAGCGCCCGCAGCGCCTTCTGGATCGACTCCTGGAAGGTGCGGCCGATGGCCATCACCTCGCCCACGGACTTCATCTGGGTGGTCAGGCGCGGATTGGCGCGCGGGAACTTCTCGAAGTTGAACCGCGGCACCTTGGTGACCACGTAATCGATGGTCGGCTCGAAGGAGGCCGGCGTGGCGCCGCCGGTGATGTCGTTGCGCAGCTCGTCCAGGGTGTAGCCCACCGCCAGCTTCGCCGCCACCTTGGCGATGGGAAAGCCGGTGGCCTTGGAGGCCAGCGCCGAGGAGCGGGACACGCGCGGGTTCATCTCGATGATCACCATGCGCCCGCTGTCGGGGTCGATGCCGAACTGCACGTTCGAGCCGCCCGTCTCCACCCCGATCTCGCGCAACACCGCGAGGGAGGCGTCGCGCATGATCTGGTATTCCTTGTCGGTGAGGGTCTGGGCCGGGGCCACGGTGATGGAGTCACCCGTGTGCACACCCATGGGATCCAGGTTCTCGATGGAACAGATGATGATGCAGTTGTCGGCCTTGTCCCGCACCACCTCCATCTCGTACTCCTTCCACCCCAGCACCGACTCCTCGATGAGCAGTTCGTTGGTGGGGGAGAGATCGAGGCCGCGTTCGCAGATCTCCAGGAACTCCTCGCGGTTGTAGGCGATGCCGCCGCCGGAGCCGCCGAGGGTGAAGGAGGGCCGGATGATGGCCGGGAAGCCGATCTGCGCCTGGACCTGAGTGGCCTCCTCGAGGCTGTGGGCGATGGCCGAGCGGGGCGTCTCCAGGCCGATCTTCTTCATCGCCTCGCGGAACCGCTCGCGGTCCTCGGCCTTGTCGATGGCGTCGCGTGAGGCGCCGATGAGCTCCACGCCGAACTGCTCCAGCACCCCCTCGCGGGCCAGGTCCAGGGCGCAGTTCAGCGCCGTCTGGCCGCCCATGGTGGGCAGGATGGCGTCCGGCCGCTCCTTCTCGATGATGCGCGCCACCGTCTGCCAGGTCACCGGTTCGATGTAGGTGGCGTCGGCCATCACCGGATCGGTCATGATGGTGGCCGGATTGGAGTTGACCAGGATGACGCGGTAGCCCTCCTCACGCAGCGCCTTGCACGCCTGGGCGCCGGAGTAGTCGAACTCGCAGGCCTGGCCGATGACGATGGGGCCGGCGCCGATGATGAGGATGCTCTTGATGTCGGTTCGTTTAGGCATGTTTCACCGCGTAACGCGTCTGTGACTGCTCGGGTCGCCCGCGGCGCCGGTGCCGCCGCGGGTTGTGATGCGTGAGACTCAGGCCTGCCGGTAGTCCCGGATCAGTTCGACGAAATGGTCGAACAGGGGGGCTGCGTCATGGGGCCCGGGGCTCGCCTCGGGATGGCCCTGGAAGCTGAAGGCCGGGCAATCCGTACGGTGAATGCCCTGCAGGGAGCCGTCGAAGAGAGAACGGTGCGTCGGGCGCAGATTCTCCGGCAGGGTCGTCTCGTCCACGGCGAAACCATGGTTCTGGCTGGTAATCATCACCCGGCTGCTGTCCAGGTCCTGAACCGGGTGGTTGGCGCCATGGTGGCCGAACTTCATCTTCACCGTGCGCGCCCCGCTGGCCAGGCCCAGCAGCTGGTGGCCCAGGCAGATGCCGAACACCGGCACGCCGCTGGCCAGGATTCCGCTGATGGCCTCGATGGCGTAGTCGCAGGGCTCCGGGTCGCCCGGCCCGTTGGAGAGGAAGACACCGTCCGGATTCATGGCCAGCACCTCGGCGGCCGGGACCTGCGCCGGCACCACGGTCACCCGGCAGCCCCGGTCCACCAGCATGCGCAGGATGTTGTGCTTGACCCCGTAGTCATAGGCCACCACGTGCCAGGGCAACTTCTCCTCCAGCGGGTGGGGCGCCTCGGGCAGTCCGCCCTCCAGGCTCCAGGTGCCCTGGGCCCACTCGTAGGGCATGTGGGTGGTCACCTCGCGGGCCAGGTCCATGCCCTTCAACCCGGGAAAGCCGCCGGCGGCGGCCACCGCCGCTTCCGCGTCGATCTCCTTCCCGGCCACGATGCAGCCGTTCTGGGCGCCCTTCTCGCGCAGGATGCGGGTCAGCCGGCGGGTGTCGATGTCGGCGATGGCAACCACCCGCTGCTTGCGGAGATACTCGGGCAGGCTCATCCGGCTGCGCCAGTTGCTGACCCGGGCCGGGAGGTCGCGGATGACCAGGCCACTGGCCCAGACGTGGGTGGACTCCTCGTCCTCCGGCGTGGTCCCCACATTGCCGATGTGGGGATAGGTCAGGGTGATGATCTGCCGGGCATAGGACGGGTCGGTCAGAATCTCCTGGTAGCCGGTCATGGCGGTGTTGAACACCACCTCGCCGGTCACCTGGCCGTCGATGCCGATGGATTGGCCATGGAAAAGGGTGCCGTCCTCCAGTGCCAACAGGGCGGGCGTGCTCAAGCGGACCTCCAGGGGTACTCTGTGCTGGCTGGGCGGACTGGTTCCACCCACGTCAAAACGGGACGAACCCAGATGGCCCGTCCCGTCGCAACTTCCGGGTCGGCAGGCCGCACCGGGGCGCGGCACCGATAATTCGAATATGTTAAGCGATCCGACGCCTGACTGTCCACGCACAATGCCCGGACAGGGTCAGCCGGACGCCCCCTCAGTCAACCCCGCGCTGGTACTTGAGCTCCGGGGCGAGTACGGCGTTGATCTCGGCCAGCCGGGTCTTGTAGGTGTGGTAGAAACTGCCGGGCTGGGCACACACGTACTCCTGGTAGTCGAATCCGTTCTGGGCGACATACTCGCGGTAGGCGTTCTGCAGTTCGATGCGTTCCCTGATCAGGGCTACTTTGTCCACGCTCATCGGCCAGCTCCTGTAATGCCCGGGGCCCCATGCCCCGGCGTTCCGCCCGGCGCAGGCGAGGGTGATGACAGCCATCCCCGGCCCTGCCGCCCCCCTCCGGGATTCCGCTGCGAGCCGGGCCGGCGGTGAGAATTTAGCGGCCCGACGGACGCTTGGAAAGTACCCGTGCGCTCAGGCCCTCAACAACTCGTAGAGCTGGTCCTTGAGCTGGACCCGCTGCAGCTTGAGTTCCTCCATGTAGTTGTCGGCGACCGGCTGATCGTGCAGCTCCAGTTCGCGGATCTTGGCGTCGAGCGTGTCGTAGTCATCCATGATGCGGGCAAACTCCTCATGATTGCCCCGCATTTCGACAATCTTGTCCCGGTACTCCGGAAACTCGTGGAAAAGGTCGTGGTTTTCGCCGAGCATGATCTGCCCCCGGTGGATGGATAGTCTGGTTTGCCTGTTCGTACTGCGCCCGCATCTGCGGACGCCCTCCCGGGCTCAAGCTTACGCCATCGACGAAGGGAAGAGAACCACCGCCGCGCCGCCCCCAGGCCGCCCCCGGTATGACGCAACCCATTGGACCGTATAACCTTTCGCCACAAAGGCAGGAAGGCCGGGGGAATTGGACTGCAGACCCGCGGAGCCCCCGGCCCGGGCTGCCGGCGCCGGAGTTGCCGCGGGAGAGCCCGTGCCGCCGCGGGACAGGTCGAAGGCGTGTTCGTCCCAAACCCGGCCGCCGCCCGCCCTCAGGGACATAACCGGCAGACTGGGCGGCGCGGCTACTTGAGGCCCAGCACGTCCTGCATGTCGAACAGACCGCGCTCATGGCCCATCACCCAGGAGGCGGCGCGTACGGCGCCGCCGGCGAAGGTCATCCGGCTGGAGGCCTTGTGGGTAATCTCGATCCGCTCGCCCTCTCCGGCGAACAGCACGGTGTGATCGCCCACGATGTCGCCGGCGCGGATGGTTTCGAAGCCGATGGTCTTGCGCTCCCGCTCGCCGGTCCGCCCCTCGCGGCCGTAGACGGCGCACTCGGCCAGGTCCCGGCCCAGTGCGGCGGCCACGATCTCGCCCAGCCGCACCGCGGTTCCGGAGGGCGCGTCCACCTTGTGGCGGTGGTGGGCCTCGATGATCTCTATGTCGACCTCGTCACCGAGGACCCGGGCGGCAATCTCTGCCAGCTTGAAGCAGAGGTTGACCCCGACGCTCATGTTGGGCGCGAAGACGATGGCGATATCCTGTGCCGCCTCCGCCAGCTGCGCCCGCTGGTCCGGGCTCAGGCCGGTGGTGCCGATCACCATCCGCTTGCCGGCCCGGCGGCACACTGCGGCGTGGGCCAGGGTCGCCTCCGGGGAGGTGAAGTCGATGAGGACGTCGAAGCGGTCGGTTACCGCCGCCAGGTCCTCCACCAGCGGGACCCCCGCCGCGGACAGCCCGGCCAGCTCGCCGGCGTCACGCCCCACGGCGGCCCCGCCGGGCCGCTCGGTGGCCGCGCCCAGCTCCACGTGCTCACTCATCTGGCAGGCCTGGATCAGGCTCAGTCCCATGCGCCCGGCGGCGCCGGCAATGGCTACTCGGGTCATTCTCTGGGGCTCCGGCTCATTGGTCAGGTTGATTCCGGTTCAGGGATGTTGTCGGCGACGGGTGACGCTCACGCACTCACGCACTCACAACTCCTTGAAGAACTGTTTAACGTTGTCCCACCAGGTGGTGGAGTGGGGATCGTGACGCCCCTTGCCCTCCACCATGGTCTGCTCCAGCTCCTGCATCAGCTCCTTCTGGCGGCTGGTGAGGTTCACCGGCGTTTCCACCACCACCCGGCACAGCAGGTCCCCCTCGCTGTTGCCGCGCACGGGCCGCACACCCTTGCCGCGGATGCGGAACAGCTTGCCGGTCTGGGTCTCCGCCGGCACCCTGAGCTTCACCCGGCCGTTCAGGGTGGGCACCTCCAGCTCCCCGCCCAGCGCGGCGGTGACGAAGCTGATGGGCACCTCGCAGTAGAGGTCGGCGCCATCGCGCACGAAGATGGGATGCTCGCGCACCCGGATCTGAACGTAGAGATCACCGGGCGGCCCGCCATTCTCACCCGCCTCGCCTTCGCTGGACAGGCGGATTCGATCCCCGCTGTCGACCCCGGCGGGGACTTTGACCGACAGGGTCTTCTGCTCCTGCACCCGGCCACGCCCGCGACACTCCGGACAGGGATCGCTGATGACCCTGCCGGTGCCACGGCAGTGGGGGCAGGTCTGCTGCACCGAGAAGAAACCCTGCTGGATTCGCACCTGGCCGGCGCCGCCGCAGGTGGTGCAGATGGTGGGCTCACTGCCCTTGCGGGCGCCGCTGCCGCCGCACGACCCGCACTCCACGTGCACCGGGATGCGGATCTTCACCGTGGTGCCCTGCACCGCCTCCTCGAGGCTCAGTTCCAGGTCGTAGCGCAGGTCGGCGCCGCGGTAGGCACGGGAGCCGCCGCGACCGCCGCCACCGCCGAAGACGTCGCCGAAAATGTCCTCGAAGATGTCGCTGAAGCCCCCGCCGCCGCGGAATCCCCCGCCACCCATGCCGGCGCCGGAATCGACGCCGGCGTGGCCGAACTGGTCATAGGCGGCACGCTTGCGGGCATCGGAGAGAACCTCGTAGGCCTCCTTGGCCTCCTTGAACTTGTTCTCCGACTCCTTGTCCCCGGTGTTGCGGTCGGGATGGTATTTCATCGCCATCCGCCGGTAGGCCTTCTTCAGCTCCGCCTCGGAGGCGTTCTTGGCCACCCCGAGTACTTCGTAGTAATCCCGCTTGGACATGATTCTCCTGCCACTTCAGACGCCGTCCGTACACCCACGGCGGCCGTTTCCTCCCTGCGCGCGCCGCGACGGCGCCTGCGGGGCAAGTTCGGTTAGCTGCGGAACAGCATTTGATCCGGCCGGACACGACAAAGCCAGGCGCGGGAATTTCCCCGCGCCTGGCTCCGGCGGCGGCCGGACAGGGTTACTTCTTGTCGTCCTTCACCTCTTCGAACTCGGCGTCCACCACATCCTCGCCACCGGCGGCGGCGCTCTCCTGGGCACCGGCGGCGCCGGCTTCCTGCTGGGTGGACTGCTGGGCATAGACCCGCTCGGCCAGCTTCCCGGAGGCTTCGGCCAGCGCCTTGGTCTTGGCCTCGATATTCTCCTTGTCATCGCCCTTGATGGCTTCCTGCAGCGCCTCCATGGCCTCCTCGATGGCCTTCTTCTCGCCCTCTTCCACCTTGTCCTTGAGCTCATCGAGGGACTTGCGGGTGGCATGGATCATGGAGTCGGCCTGGTTGCGCGCATCCACCAGCTCGCGCATCTTGCGATCCTCGGCGGCGTGGGCCTCGGCGTCCTTGACCATGCGCTCGATCTCATCGTCGTTCAGGCCGGAGGAGGCCTTGATGACGATGGACTGCTCGCGGTTGGTGGCCTTGTCCTTCGCCGAGACGTGGAGGATGCCGTTGGCGTCGATGTCGAAGGTCACCTCGATCTGGGGCACGCCGCGGGGAGCCGGGGGAATGTCGCCGAGGTCGAACCGGCCCAGCGACTTGTTGTCGCGCGCCATCTCGCGCTCGCCCTGCAGCACGTGCACGGTCACCGCGGTCTGGTTGTCGTCGGCGGTGGAGAACACCTGGTTCGCCTTGGTGGGAATGGTGGTGTTCTTGTCGATGATCTTGGTCATCACCCCGCCCAGGGTCTCGATGCCCAGCGACAGCGGGGTCACGTCCAGCAGCAGGACATCCTTCACCTCGCCGGAGAGCACCGCCGCCTGGATGGCCGCGCCGACGGCCACCGCCTCGTCCGGGTTCACGTCCCGGCGCGGCTCCTTGCCGAAGAAGGACTTCACCTTCTCCTGCACCTTGGGCATGCGGGTCATGCCGCCCACCAGCAGCACGTCGTCCACCTCGCTGACGGAGAGTCCGGCGTCCTTCAGGGCCACCTTGCACGGCTCGATGGTGCGGTCGACGAGCTCCTCCACCAGCGACTCGAACTTGGCCCGGGTCACGCGGATGTTGAGGTGCTTGGGCCCGCTCTGGTCGGCGGTGATGTAGGGCAGGTTGATCTCGGTCTGCTGGCCGGAGGAGAGCTCGATCTTGGCCTTCTCGGCGGCTTCCTTCAGGCGCTGCATGGCCAGCGGATCGCCGCGCAGGTCCATGCCCTGCTCCTTCTTGAACTCGTCGGCCAGGTAGTCGATGAGCCGCTTGTCGAAGTCCTCGCCGCCGAGGAAGGTGTCACCGTTGGTGGAGAGCACCTCGAACTGGTGCTCGCCCTCCACCTCGGCAATCTCGATGATGGAGATGTCGAAGGTGCCGCCGCCCAGGTCGTAGACGGCGATCTTGCGCTCGCCCGGCTTCTTGTCCATGCCGAAGGCCAGCGCCGCGGCGGTGGGCTCGTTGATGATGCGCTTCACCTCGAGCCCGGCGATGCGGCCGGCGTCCTTGGTGGCCTGGCGCTGGGAGTCGTTGAAGTAGGCCGGGACGGTGATGACCGCCTCGGTGACCGGCTCGCCGAGATAGTCCTCGGCGGTCTTCTTCATCTTCTGCAGCACCTGGGCGGAGATCTGCGGCGGAGCCATCTTCTTGCCGTGGGCCTCGACCCAGGCATCGCCGTTGTCCGCCTCCACGATCTTGTAGGACACCATGTTCATGTCCCGCTGCACCACCTCGTCCTTGAACCGGCGGCCGATCAGGCGCTTGATGGCGAACAGGGTGTTCTGCGGATTGGTGACCCCCTGGCGCTTGGCCGGCTGGCCCACCAGGGTCTCGCCGTCCTTGGTGAAGGCGACGATGGACGGGGTGGTGCGGTCACCCTCGCTGTTCTCGATGACCCGGGCCTTGCCGCCGCTTTCCATCACCGCCACGCAGGAATTGGTGGTGCCCAGGTCGATGCCGATGATCTTTCCCATTGCCGAATCTCTCCGTTCGTAAAATCTGTAACTGGTTCCAGCAGCCTGTCGGACTTGAAGCTCTACATGGGGGCCGCCGCGCCCGCCTTCAAGCCCCTACTCGGCGGGCTCCCGGGCGACCACCACCCGGGCCGGCCGGATCAGGCGGTCATTGAGCAGGTAGCCCTTCTGGTACACGGCCAGCACGTGGCCGGGCTCCACCTCGGCGCTCGGCTGCATGGTCATCGCCTCGTGCAGCTCGGGGTTGAAGGGCTGGCCGGCCGGGTCCACCACCTGGATGCCGAACTTGTCCAGGACGGCGTCGAGCATCTTCAGGGTCAGCGCCATGCCGTCGCGCAGCGCGCCCAGCTCCTCGGAGCCGGAACCGGCGGCTTCCAGGCCGTGCTCCAGGCTGTCGCGCACCGGCAACAGCTCCCGGGCGAACTTCTCCAGGCCGTAGCGGTGGGCCTTCTCCACGTCCCGCTCCAGGCGCCGGCGCTGGTTGTCCAGCTCCGCCTGCAGCCGGACCACCTTGTCCCAGTGCTCGGCCGCGCGGGTCTCGGCCTCCGCCAGCCGGGTCTCGACGTCGACGGGCTCCGCGCCGGCCTCGCCCGGCTCCGGCGCCGCTTCCGCCCGGACCTGTTCCGCTTCCGGCGCCGCGTTCCCGGCGGCCGGCTGCTCTTCCGGGCGGTTCTTCTCTTCTCTGGACATGCGCCTGCATTCCTCCTGGCAATACTTGAACGGACACCGCGCCCGCGCCGTCAACGCAGGGGGGGGTAGCCGGTTATGTGGGGGTTATTGCTTGGGTTTCAAGGCCGCGCCGAGCAGTCGCGCGGTGACATCCACGATGGGGATGACCCGCTCGTAGGCCATGCGGGTGGGCCCGATGACGCCGAGCACGCCCACCACGTGGTCATTGATCGAGTAGGGGGCGGTCACCAGGCTCACCTCGCCCAGGGCCTCGCGGCCGGTCTCCTCGCCGATGAAAATCTGGATGCCCTCCGCCTGCAGGCAGCGGTCGAGCAGCTTGAGCAGGTCGCGCTTGTGATTGAAGGCCTCGAACAGCCGCCGCAGCTGCTGGGTGGCGGCGAACTCGCCGAACTGCAGCAGGTTGGCCTCGCCGGCGATGATGTAGTCGCCGCCGCTGCCGCTCTCGTCGTCGAACGCCTTCTCCGCCACCTCGATGGCGGTGAGCATCATCCGGTCCATCTGCTCGCGGTCGCGCTGCATCGCCTCGAGCAGCTTGCCGCGCAGCGCCACCATGTCCTGGCCGGCATAGGTGGCGTTGAGATAGTTGGCCGCCTCCTGGAGCTCGCCGGCGGTGTAGGGGCGCTCGGTGTGGATGACCCGGTTCTGCACCTCGTGCTCGTTGAGCACCAGGATCACCAGCACCCGGGAATCGGACAGGGGCAGGAACTCCACCTGCCGCAGCACCATGAGCTCGCGGCGCGGCACGGTGACCACGCCGGCCATCCGCGTCACGCCCGAGAGCAGCGCCGAGGCCGAGGCCACCAGCCCCTTGACGTTGAGATCGGGTTGCAGCCGCTCCTGCAGCTCGCGCAGCTCCCGCGACCGGAGCGGCTTGACCGTCAGCATGCTGTCCACGAAGAAGCGGTAGCCCTGGGCCGTGGGGATGCGGCCGGCGGAGGTGTGGGGAGCGCGGATGAAGCCGAGCTCCTCCAGGTCCGACATCACGTTGCGGATGGTGGCCGGGCTCAGGTTCAGCCCCGTGGTGCGCGCGAGGGTGCGCGAGCCCACCGGCTGGCCCTCGCGGATGTACTGCTCCACCAGCGCCTTGAGCAGCAGCCTGGCGCGATCGCTCAGGTGGCTGCTGTCGACACCGCCGTCGTTGCTGTCGTGGGGTTTCCGGGTCTGCATGAGGTCCGCTGTGCTCTCTGACCTGATGGGGGATATTAGCACTCTCCCCTGTCGATTGCTAAACACCCGCGGGCGCCCCCCGCAGGCCCGCGGATTCGGCACAACACCTATGGTGGAGCGGGTTTTCCGTTACAATCATCCGACAGCTCGCTCAGGGAGAGGAAAACATGCCGGGCACCTTCCACTGCATCGGTCTCATCGGCAAGCAGGACGACCCCAGGGTCCACGCCACGCTGGCGACCCTGCGCGAATTCCTGCTCCGCCGTGGACACCGGGTGGTGATGGACGAGTGCACCGCCGCCGGCCTGCCGGTCGCCGACCTGGAGACCTGCGAGCGCGGCCGGCTGGGGCGGGAATGCCAGCTGGTGGTCGTGGTGGGGGGGGACGGCACCCTGCTCAACGCCGCCCGCAGCCTGGCCGACTACGGCGTGCCCCTGCTGGGTGTCAACCTGGGGCGGCTCGGCTTCCTGGCCGACATCAGCCCCGAGTCCATGCTCGGACGGCTGGAGCAGATCCTCGGCGGCGATCACCAGCGCGAGGAGCGCTTCCTGCTGCACGCGGACATCAGCCGCGGCGGGCAGCGGATCGCCGAGAACGCGGCCTTCAACGACGTGGTGCTGCACAAGTGGGACGCGGCGCGCATGATCGAGTTCGAGACCTACGTCGACGGCCAGTTCGTCTACTCCCTGCGCTCCGACGGCCTGATCGTCGCCACCCCCACCGGCTCCACCGCCTACGCGCTGTCCGGAGGCGGCCCCATCGTCCATCCCAAGCTGGATGCCATCGTGCTGGTGCCCATCTGCCCCCACACCCTCACCAACCGCCCCCTGGTGGTCACCGGGGACAGCCAGGTGGAGGTGGTGCTGAGCGACTCCAACGACGGCCACGCCCAGATCACCTGCGACGGCCAGATCAACTTCCAGCTCCACCCGGGGGACCGGGTGCGCATCGGCAAGAAGCCCCAGCGCATCACCCTGATTCAACCGCGCGGCCATAACTATTACGATATCCTGCGCACCAAGCTGCACTGGGGCCGCAAGGTCACCTGACCCCCCCGGGCAGTCGTGTACCGTCCACCGCCTGCCGGAACCGGAGCATGCTGACCCACCTGCACATCAGCGACTTCGCCATCGTCGACCGCCTCGACCTGGACTTCGAGGCGGGCATGACCGTGCTCACCGGGGAGACCGGCGCGGGCAAGTCGATCCTCATCGACGCCCTCGGGCTGGCCCTGGGCGATCGGGCGGACACCGGCGTCATCCGCGAGGGCTGCGCGCGGGCCGAGGTGGTGGCGGCTTTCGACCTCGGCGACGCCCCCGCGGCCCGGGCCTGGCTCGCGGAGCAGGAGCTGGACGAGGAGGGGGAGTGCGTCCTGCGCCGCACCCTCTCCGCCGAGGGCCGCTCGAAAGGCTACATCAACGGCCGCCCCGCCCCCATGCAGTCCCTGCGCGAGCTGGGCGAGCTGCTCATCGACATCCACGGCCAGCACGAGCACCAGTCGCTGCTGCGCCCGGAGGTGCAGACCGCCCTGCTGGACGGCTACGGCGATCTCCAGGCACCGGCCCGGTCGGTCGCCGCCACGGCGCGGGAATGGCGTGCCGCCCGGGAGGAGCTGGAACGCCTCTCCACCGCCGCGGCCGAGCGGGATGCCCGGCGCGAGCTACTCGCCTACCAGCTGCAGGAGCTGGAGGCGCTCGACCTCCAGCCGGGCGAGGTGGAGGCGCTGGAGGAGGAGCACCGCCGGCTCGCCAACGGCGGCCGCCTCATCGAGGAGGGGGGGCGCACCCTGGCCCTGCTGCAGGAGGACGACGAAACTTCCGCGGCGGCGCTGCTGGGTGCCGCCCGGCGCGGCCTGGAGGAGCTGCAGGCCCTGGATCCGGAGCTGGCGCCGGTCACCGAACTGGCCGAGAACGCCGAGGTGCAGCTCAAGGAGGCGGCCCTGGAGCTGCGCCGCTACCTGGACCGGCTGGAGCTGGATCCCGAGCGGCTGCAGTGGGTGGAGGCGCGCATCGAGGCGCTGCACGACCTGTCGCGCAAGCACCGGGTGCACCCCACCGGGCTGACCGGGCTGGCCGGCGAGCTGGCAGAAGAGCTGGCCGGGCTGGAGGGTGCCGACCAGCGCCGCGCGGAGCTGGCCGCCCGGGTGGAGACCCTGGCCGCGCGCTACCGCGAGGAGGCCGGGGCCCTGAGCGCCGGCCGCGCCCGGGCCGCCGCCGCCCTGGGCGAGGAGATCACCAGCCGCATCCGCCGCTTGAGCATGCCCGACGGGCGCTTCGAAGTGGCCCTGGAACCCCGCGCCGGCACCGATCCCGCCCCCGGCGGCGACGAGCGGGTCGCGTTCCGGGTGGCGGCCAATCCCGGCCAGGCGCCGCGCCCGCTGGCCCGGGTGGCCTCCGGCGGCGAGCTCTCCCGCATCAGCCTCGCCATCCAGGTGGCCACGGTCCAGGCGGGCACCGTGCCCACCCTCATCTTCGACGAGGTGGACGTGGGCATCGGCGGCGGCGTGGCCGAGGTGGTGGGACACTCCCTGCGCAGCCTGGGCGGGACCCGCCAGGTGCTCACCGTCACCCACCTGCCCCAGGTGGCCGCCCAGGGCCACCATCACCTGCAGGTGGGCAAGCAGAAGGTGGACGGCGCCAACCGCACCCGGGTCCGGCCCCTGTCGCCCGATCAGCGCGTGGACGAGATCGGCCGCATGCTCGGCGGCCTGGAGATCACCGACAACACCCTCGCCCACGCCCGGGAGATGCTGGAGCTGGCCGCGGTGGGATCCTAGTGTACTGTGCCAGGACGCGAAGAACGCCGGGAAAACAAGGGATTGACGGTCCTCTGCTACAGTGGCCCTCGCACAAGATGCTCGATGCGCCATTCATAATGGTCCTGATCATTTCGAACCTTGGCGCTCTTGGCGTTCCTGGCGAGAAAAATCCGGACCAGGAGACTGTCGAACTCGAGCGATCGTAGCGAGCCGGGGGGAGAGCGGGGACAGATGGGGCCGGCGGCGGGTGCACCGTGTGCACCGGACCGGATGCAGCTCAGCGTCACTTCCGGCAGTCGGGGCAGATACCGTAGATGTAGAGGCAGTGATCGGTGATGTCGTAGCCGGCCTTCTCGGCGATGACCTTCTGGCGGCTCTCGATGGTCTCGTCCACGAACTCCTCCACCCGGCCGCACTTCACGCACACCAGGTGATCGTGGTGCTGGCCCTGCTCCAGCTCGAACACCGAGTGACCGCCCTCGAAGTGGTGGCGCGCCACCAGGCCGGCGTTCTCGAACTGGGTGAGAACCCGGTAGACGGTCGCCAGCCCCACCTCCTCACCGGCCTCGAGGAGGGCCTTGTAGACATCCTCGGCGCTGAGGTGCCGGTTGTCGGCCCCCTCGAGCACTTCGAGGATCTTGATGCGCGGCAGGGTGACCTTCAGGCCCGCCTTGCGCAGCTCCTGGTTTTCCAAGGATCGTGCCTCCCGGAACGTGTCAATCAGGGGAGCATTGCGGTATGATTTTTCCAACTTTCACAAGATAGTGGAAAAGATTCTCAAATGCAAAAGGATCGCGTTACCGTCTCCCTGGCCCTCGCCTTCGCCCTCGCCCTCCTCCTCGGCGGCTGTTCCACGGATGCCAAGATACCCGGCGTCTACCGCATCGACGTGCAGCAGGGCAACGTCGTGACCCAGGAGGATGTCAACAAGCTCGAACCGGGGATGACCAAGCGCCAGGTCCGCTTCCTCCTCGGCACCCCCCTCATCGTGGATGTCTTCCACCAGGACCGCTGGGACTACTACTACAGCATGCGGCCCGGCAGCCTCGGCGGGAAGAAGGAGCGGCAGCACGTGGTGCTGTTCTTCGAGAACGACCGCCTGGTCCGGCTGGAGGGCGATCTGCGCCCCGGCGTGCCGGTGGCGGCCGACGCCGAGGGCGGCGGCAGCGAGCCGGTCAGCGTGGAGCTGAAGGAAAAGGAGGAAAAGGGCTTCTTCGGCCGGATGCTCGAAAAGATCGGCGTCGGCGACGACTGAAGCGGACCACCCCGGGGCCCGTCCGGCCGGACGGGCCCCGGGCGCAACGACCCGCGGGGCTCAATCCCCCCCGTCGCCCCCGGAATCCCCGCCGTTGTCATCCCCGCCGTCGTCTCCGCCGGCGCGGGCACCCTTCTTGAGCTGCTTGCCCTCGGCCGCGCGCTTCTTGCGCACCTCCTTGGGGTCGGCGATGAGAGGGCGGTAGATCTCCACCCGGTCGCCCTCGCGCAGGGGGTTGTCAAGCTTGGCCAGCTTGCCGAAGATGCCCACCTTGGTGGCGGCCAGGTCGATCTCGGGGAAGCGCCGGAGGACCCCGGAGCGCTCGATGGCCTGCTGCACCGTGGTCCCCTCCGGCACCTCCAGCGACAGCAGCGCCTGCTCGTCGGGCCGGGCGTAGGCGACCTCCACCAGAATCGTTTCAGCGTTTTCCATACATCTCCACCGCGCGTTTGTAGAAGGAATCCACCAGGGTGCTGGCGATCTGGTTGAACACCGGCCCGAAGGCCATGCTGATGAGCCGGCCGGCGAACTCGAACTCCAGGTCCAGGGCCACCCGGCTGCCCACGTTCTCCAGCCCGTCGAAGCGCCAGAACCCCTCCAGGTGGGAGAACGGTCCCTCATCCAGCCGCATCTCGATCATCTTGTTCTTCTGCAGGCGGTTGCGGGTGGTGAAGGTCTTGTGCACCCCGCCCCGGGAGAGCTCGATGCGGGCCCGCAGCGCGTCACCCTCCTGATCGAGGATCCGCGCCGATCGGCACCAGGGAAGAAACTCGGGATAGCGCTCGATGTCGCTCACCAGGGCGTACATCTCCTGCGCCGAGTAGGGGACGAGGACGCTGCGGCTGATATTGGCCATGGGACTGTCTGTGCTGGGTTTACTGTTCTCGACCGGGACCGCCGGGCGGTGCTGCGCTGCGACAACCCCAGCCCCGACGGGGGCTTGAGTTTACGTCAGCGCCCCGCCCCGCGTCCATGCCCCCCCTGCCCCCGGCGCCCGCGGCCCTATATAATGCCCGCCCATGGCAAAACAGAAGAAGAAACCGGGCGCCGGCGGCGCCACCGTGGCCCTCAACAAGAAGGCCCTGCACGACTACTTCATCGAGGAGCGCTTCGAGGCCGGCCTGGCCCTGGAGGGCTGGGAGGTGAAGAGCCTGCGCGCCGGGCGGCTGCAGCTCAAGGAGAGCTACGTGGTCATCAAGGAGGGCGAGGCCTGGCTGTTCGGGGCCCACATCTCGCCCCTGCCCACCGCCTCCACCCACATCCACCCGGACCCCCTGCGCACCCGCAAGCTGCTCCTGCACCGCCAGGAGCTGGACCGGCTCATCGGCGCGGTGGAGCGCAAGGGCTACACCCTCATTCCCCTCTCCCTGTACTGGAAGCGGGGCCGGGCCAAGGTGGAGATCGGGCTCGGCAAGGGCAAGAAGCAGCACGACAAGCGCGACACCGAGCGCGAACGCGACTGGCAGCGGGAGAAGGAGCGGGTCCTGAAGGCGCACTGAGCGCTGCTTCTCCCCCCATGACAGGGAACTTATCCACAGGTATCATGTCCGAGTAGTACAAGAAACCGGGGGCGACTTGGTTTCGACGTGGGTTGCAAAACCCAAGGTGCATGCCGAGGATGCAGATGACCTCGTAAATCCTGTCTGCAACAACATAGTTGCCAACGACGACAACTACGCCCTGGCTGCTTAAGGCGGCCAGCCTCTGACCGAACCCTGTCTGCGGGGGTCGGAGTCCTTCGGGACGCCTCAGGGGTCGACTGTACACAGACTCGTGGCGAGGTTTGCCCGGAACCAAGCCACTAAAACCTAACGGGCTCGCCGCTGAACGATCCTGCCGGTCGGAACGCCAGCGGTTAACTTGAAGATCTGGCTAAGCATGTAGATCCAAGGGCGGAGAGCTTGCGGACGCGGGTTCGATTCCCGCCGCCTCCACCAACAGGAACCGCCGCCGGCAAAACCGGCGGCGGTTTTTTTTGGTCTGCCAGGCGCGCTTTCCCTACCCCCGCAGCCCCGGTGTCCGGGTTGTTGGCACGGGCTGCCTGTGTGTCCCGCGCCATCGCCGCCGATATACTGTCCCCGGGCCGGCAGGCCCGCCCGTGCGTCGTCACCCGCGCCCTTGCCCCCGCCCCCCGCAACGGTCAGGCACATGACCGGCACCACGACAAGCCACCGGAGGAACGACCCATGCCCCTGCCGCGAACCGCGCTCCTTGCGCTCCTTGCGCTCCTGCTCACCGGCCTGCCGCCCGCAGTGCCGGCGGCGGAGTATCCGCCCACCGGCGTGGAGATGACCCTGCAGCGGGTCAGCGCGCACGGCTACTACGTCCAGGGACAGGCGGGCACCGCCATCGAGAACGAGGGCTTCGTCTCCAACGCCGGGGTGGTGGTGACCGACGCGGGGGTGGTGGTGATCGACGCCCTCGGCACCCCCTCCCTCGCCTGGAAGCTGCTGGAGGCGATCCGCACCGTCACCGACCGGCCGGTGGTGAAGGTGCTGGTGACCCACTACCACGCCGATCACATCCTCGGGCTGCAGGTGTTCAGGGACCAGGGGGCGGAGGTGATCGCCCCGGCCGGGGCGGAGCGCTACCTCAACGCCCCGGTGGCGCGGGAGCGGCTGGAGGAGCGCCGCTTCTCCCTCGATCCCTGGGTGAACGACGCCACCCGGCTGGTGTGGCCCGACCGCTACGTGGCGGACGAGGAGCGCTTCAGCCTGGGCGGGGTGGAGTTCCGCCTGACGGTGGTGGGCGACGCCCACTCCGACGCCGACATGACCGTCTACCTGGAGAACGACCGGGTGCTCTACTCGGGGGATGTCATCTTCGAGGGACGGGTGCCGTTTCTCGGCAGCACCAACACCCGGCTATGGCTGGAGACCCTGCGGCGGATGGACAGCAGCGGGCTGGCGGCGCTGGTGCCGGGCCACGGCGCCCACCAGGCCGCGCCGGTGGAGTCCATCGGCCTCACCTACCGCTACCTGGCCCACCTGCGGGCGACCATGGGGGCGGCGGTGGAGGAGCTGACGCCCTTTGACGAGGCCTACCGGGCGGCGGACTGGTCGGAGTTCGAGCACCTGCCGGCCTTCGCGGAGGCCAACCGGCGCAACGCCTACCAGGTCTATCTCTCCATGCAGAACGAGCTGTTCGAGTAGCCGGCGGCCGTTGACAAGGGCGCGGGGGCCCCATGCCGGGGCCCGCCCCGCCCGCTCCCCGCCCTACCGATTCCCGGATTCCGTCCCGCCGTCGAACAGCCCCTCGTCCCAGTAGGGCCGTGCGCCGATCTGGTTCGCCAGGAAGTCGATGAGGGCGCGCACCCGCCGCGGCAGGTGGCGCCGGGAGGGGTAGACGGCGTAGGCGGTGGCGGCGGGTACGGTGTAGCCGGGCAGCAGCGGCGTCAGCCGCCCCTCCAGCACCGCCCGGTAGGCGAGGAAGGTGGGCTGCAGGCAGACGCCCAGCCCCGCCGCGGCGGCGGAGAGCAGCAGGTCGCCGTTGTTGGCGCGCATGCGCAGCGGCACCCGCACCGCGACGCTGCCGCCGTCCGGCCCGGTGTAGCGCCACAGCTGGGGCTCGGGGAGATAGCCGTAGACCAGGCAGGCGTGGCGGGCCAGGTCCGCCGGCTCCCGGGGGACGCCGTGGCGGGCCAGGTAGCCGGGACTGGCGCAGGTGACGAAGCGGATGGGCGCCAGCGGGCGGGCCACCAGGGAGGAGTCGGCCAGGTGGCCGATGCGCAGGGCCAGGTCCACCCCCTCCTCCACCAGGTTCACCTCCCGGTCGTCGAGGCGGATGTCCAGCTCCACCCCCGGGTGCTCGGCCATGAAGGCGTTGAGGATGGACGGCAGGTGGAGCAGCCCGAAGGAGAGCGGCGTGGCGAGACGCAGGCGCCCGGTGAGGGCGGCCTGCTCCGCGGCCACCGACTGCTCGGTCTCCTCCAGCTCCGCCAGCAGCCGCACCGCCCGCTCGTAGAGGGCGCGCCCGGCGTCGGTGAGGGCGAGGCGGCGGGTGGTCCGCGTCAGCAGCTGCGCGCCGAGCCGGTTCTCCAGCTCGGCGATGCGCCGGGAGACCGCCGAGTTGTTGCAGCCGAGCCGCTCGGCGGCGGCGTTGAACTGGCCCGCCTCCACCACGGCGACGAAGGTCTGCAGGGCTTCGAAGCGATCCATTGTTGCCTTTCACGCAATTATGAATTCAGTAAATGCGACTTTATTTCCAAATGCGCCAGTTCACAATGGACTTATCCAAGCAATTCACTGGGACACCGCCCATGAACGGCAGCACCCGGAATCCGACCGCCCTCCCCTCCCGGCCCGTCCGCCAGCTGGTGCGCGGCCATGCCGCCGCCGACGGCGCCGGGGTGCGCCTGACCCGGGTCATCGGCGGGCCGCAGCTGCCGCTGCTGGACCCCTTCCTGCTGCTGGACCACATCCGCTCCGACGACCCGCGGGAGTACATCGGCGGCTTCCCCTCCCACCCCCACCGGGGCTTCGAGACCGTCACCTACCTGCTGGCCGGGCGGGTGCGCCACGAGGACAACGCCGGCCACGCCGGGGTGATCGAGCCGGGCGGGGTGCAGTGGATGACCGCCGGCCGGGGCGTGGTGCACTCGGAGATGCCGGAGCAGGAGAACGGGCTGCTGGCCGGGTTCCAGCTCTGGGTGAACCTGCCCGCGGCCCACAAGCTGATGCCGCCGCGCTACCAGGAGTTCGACCGCCGGCAGGTGCCGGAGGAGACGCGCGGGGACGGCGCCCGGGTGCGGGTGGTGGCCGGCGCCACCGCCCGCGGCACGGCGGGGCCGGTGCGCGAGCTGGTGACCCCGGCGCTGTTTCTCGACGTCAGCCTCGAGGCCGGCGGCCGCCTCGAGGAGCCGCTGCCGGAGGACTGGAACGCGTTCGTCTACGTGATCGAGGGGAGCGTCGCCATCGCCGGCACCGCCGTCGCGGCGGGCAGCCTCGCGGTGCTGGGCGAGGGCGGCCGGGCCGCCCTGGAAGCCGCCGCGGCCAGCCGCCTGCTGCTGGTGGCGGGACGCCCCATCGGCGAGCCGGTGGCGCGGATGGGCCCCTTCGTGATGAACACCGAGGCGGAACTGCGCCAGGCGTTCCGCGACTTCCAGGCCGGCAATTTCTGACCCACGGGCGGATTCCGGGGATGGGACTGCGCAACGACAGGGAACGCTATGGGGCGGTGTCCGTGCTGCTCCACTGGCTGGTGGCCTTGGCCGTGTTCGGGCTGTTCGGCCTCGGCCTGTGGATGACCGGGCTCACCTACTACGACGCCTGGTACACCCGCGCCCCCTGGCTGCACAAGGGCATCGGGGTCACCCTGCTGGCTGTGGTCATCCTGCGCCTGGCCTGGCGGTTCGTCTCGCCGCCCCCGCCCCCACCCGCCACCCATGCCCCGTGGGAGCGCCGGGGCGCCGCGCTGGCGCATGGCCTGCTCTACCTCCTGCTGCTGACGGTGATGGCGACCGGCTACCTCATCTCCACCGCCGACGGCCGGCCACTGGAGGTGTTCGGCCTGTTCACGATCCCGGCCCTGGTGACCGGCATCGAACGCCAGGAGGATGTGGCCGGCAACCTGCACCTGGTCTTGGCCAGCACCCTGGTGGGGCTCGCGGCGCTGCACGCGCTGGCCGCCCTCAAGCACCACTTCATCGACGCCGACCGGACCCTGCTGCGCATGCTGGGCCGCTGACTTCCCGCAAGACGACTGCAAACCAGAAGGAGAAGACCCATGCGACTGACCATCCTGACCCCGCTCCTCGCCGCCCTGGCAACCGCCGCGCCGGCCCAGGCGGAGGACTATGTCATCGACACCGCCCACGCCTTCGTCCAGTTCCGCATCCAGCACCTGGGCTACAGCTGGCTCCACGGCCGTTTCAACACCTTCGAGGGCGGTTTCAGCTACGACGAGAACGACCCCGCCGCCGCCAGGGTGGAAGTGACCATCGACACCGCGAGCCTCGACACGAACCACGCGGAACGGGACAAGCACCTGCGCAGCGGCGACTTCCTCGACGTGGATGCCCACCCCGAGGCGCGCTTCGTCTCCACCGCCTACGCCGAGAACGGCGACGGGAGCGCGAAGCTGGAGGGCAACCTCACCCTCAACGGAGTCACCCGCCCCGTCACCCTGGAGGTCACCGCCATCGGCGCCGGCCCCGACCCGTGGGGCGGCTACCGCCGCGGCTTCCACGGCACCACCACCCTGACCCTGGCCGACTTCGGCATCGACTACGACCTGGGGCCGGCCGCCCGGGAGGTGGAGCTGGTGCTCTCCGTGGAGGGCGTCCGCCAGTAGGGCGGCACGGTGTCCGCCGCCAGGGCCACATTTGTCACTTTCCCGCGTCTTCGTTGATCCGGGTCAAAGCAATCCGGCCAGAAAATCTGTTTATTAGTCTCTGCTGATATATGAAAATGGGACCGATGGCCGCCATCCGGGGCTTTCTCCGGAGCCGGCGCGAAACGGGGTAGGAAACCCCGGCCATCGGTCCGGGTCCGGATGACGCAGAGAGGATCGAGAGCATGTGCTTCAAGGCCGGGAACGACGAGCTGGACACCGTCAAGAACCTGATGCTGATGGCCCTGCGCGCGGCCATCGCCCAGGCCCTGGACGTGGAGATGGATGAGCTGGAGCCCGAGCAGCGCCTGGTGGAGGACCTCGCCATGGACGCCGACAAGCGGGCCGAGCTGGTGGAGCTCATCGCCGACACCTTCGACGGTCTGACCCTGGACCTCGACGCCCTGGAGACCATCGGTCAGATTTACGAGGCCGTGGTCCTGGAGGAGTTCCGCGACCTGGAAGCCCAGGCCGCCGCGACCGGGGAACTGGCCGCCTGAGCACCGGCGGGGCCGACGCCTCCCCGCCGCGTACGCCCCGCCCCGCCGCCCCGGCGCGGCGGGGCGCAAGAATCGGAATGCGCCCGGCCGGGTGACGGACTACGCTGCTCCTGTACCCCCCTTCAGGAGACCCCGATGTCCCCAGCCGCCACGCCGTACGGGCGCATCCGTGCCGCCATCGAGTACCTGGCCGAACACCACCGGGAGCAACCCGGGCTGGAGCCCCTCGCCCACCGCGCCGGCCTCAGCCCCTACCACTTCCAGCGGCTCTTCACCCGCTGGGCCGGCGTCAGTCCCAAGTCCTTTCTGCGGCAGATCACCCGGCAGCACCTGAAGGCCCGGCTCGGGGACTCCGTCCCGCTGCTCGAGGCGGCCATCGAGGCCGGCCTCTCCGGCCCCGGCCGTCTCCACGACCTGTTCATCTCCACCGAGGGCATGACCCCGGGCGAATACCGGCGGCTCGGCGCCGGCCTCACCCTGCGCCACGGCAGCGCCGAAACCCCCTACGGGCGGGCCTTCGCCGCCTGGACCGGGCGCGGCCTCTGCGCCCTGGAGTTTCTTCCCGATGGGGGTGATGGCGGGGCGGCGGCCGCGGCGCTGGCGGAGCGCTGGCCCGGTGCGGAGCTGCGGGAGGACAACGACTGCATCCGCGCCCTGATGGGGCGGGTCTTCGATCCCGCCACCGCCCGGCCGCCCCTGCACGTGGCCGGGAGCCGGTTCCAGCTCCTGGTGTGGGAGGCGCTGCTGCGCCTGCCCGAGGGGGCGCTCATCTCCTATGGCCGGCTGGCGGCGCTCGCCGGCCATCCCGGCGCGGCCCGGGCGGCCGGATCGGCGGTGGGGTCCAACCCCGTGGCCGTGCTCATCCCCTGCCACCGGGTGATCCGCGCGAGCGGCGCCGTGACCGGCTACCGCTGGGGCACGGGGCGGAAGCTCGCCCTGCTGGGGCGGGAACTGGCACGGGCGGAGGAGCGGAAAGCGGGAGAGTCTGCGTGAAACCGGGGCACCGCCACGCTCCCACCACAGCACCGGGAACGGATGCCGGCCTGCGGGGATGACGGTGCGCACAGCGCACCCTACGGAGCGCTTCCCGCACCGGGGCAACCGTGCAGCGTAGGGTGCGCCGGGCGCACCGGAACGACGGGGTCCGGCTTCTACTGCGCGGCGTGGGCGCTGCCGAGGAAGGGCGAGAGCGTGGCCCAGTCACGCTCCTCCCGCTGCAGGCGCGCCAGGAACTCCCGCCACAGGCCCACCTGGTCGCGATCGCCCACGTACTCGGAGCGGGCGCGCTGCCGCGCCAGCCACAGCCCCTCGGTGTTGAAGCTGTAGACGGGCACCAGATCGAGGCGACTGGAAGCGGGCAGGATCTCCTTGACCAGGTTGTCCAGGATCAGCGGCTCGGCCTCCGGCTCGCGGTAGTAGGCCAGCACCATGTGCGGCTGCTGCAGGGTGAGGGACTTGACGTAGGTGAGCCGCATGCGCGACTCCGGCACCCGCAGGCTGCGCAGGGTGTAGTACTTGGCGATGGTGAAGTCCTCGCAGTCGCCCCCGTTGCTCACCAGGGTCTCCAGCGGGGTGGCCCAGTAGTCCTCGCGCCCCCAGTGCACAGCGTCGTCGACGAAGACCAGGCGGTTGATGAAGGCGTTCACCGAACGCAGCTTCTCGCCCTCCGCGACCGACTGTTCCCGCTCCACCAGGTCGCGCCAGGCCTCCACCCGCTGCCGCGCCTCGGGCCCGTGGGAGCTTTCGATCCGCCCCAGCAGCGCCTCGCCCGGCCCCGGCGCCTTGGGGGCGGTGCCGCAGCCGGCGAGCATGAGCATGCCCACCGCCAGCCCCATGCGCATGATTGTCGTCCAGCTCATCGTCGCCCGCCCGTGTGCCCCACCAAGTGGATGACGGAGCGGGAAAAATCCGGCCCCGTCGGATCTGCCGGAAGCAAACCATGGGCGGTGCTGGCGGTCAACTCCCACCCGCCGGCTCCATGACCGTTGGTGCTCATCAGCAATACGAGATTTCGCTTTCCATTCCAGTGATTTGGCGTTTAATTTCAGGTCGTTGACCAGCCCTGAACCAGGCCCAGACCTGGACCGCATCCACTGTGGAGGATTGCCCTGATGAAACGTTTCGTGTTGGCCGCGCTGACCGTGGCCGGCTGCTCGGCGGCCCTGGCCGCGCAGATCCCCGTCGAGTACCCCTCCGGTGCGCGCGATCAGCGGGATCCGCGCCTGGTGGCCTTCTACCAGACCCGTTGCGCGGAGTTCGCCGCCGCGAACGGAACCGCCGCGAAGGACCGGGACGGCTATGTCGGCTGGTGCGCCGGCCGGATGGCCCAGGTGATGCCCGTGGGAACGGTGGAGCCGAGCGGCAGCGAATAGGGTTCGGCCCGCATCACCCCCTGCACGACGAAGGCCCGGTCTGACCGGGCCTTCGTCTGTTCGGACACCTGGAACAACCGTCTCACCGCCCCTGGAACCAGGCCGGGAGCCGATCCGGTCCGGAATCGCGCACCGGGTACTTGAACCGCTGCCGGATCTGGTCGAGGGTCAGGTTGGTATTGGTGACATCGCAGAAGTAGTCCTCGCGCAGGAACTTGCGGTAGGACTCGGTGCCCTGGCCGGAGATGACCCGCCATTCAGGCGCCGACGCCTCGCGGAAGCCGCCGGCGCCATCGCCGTAGGCGTAGGTCACGTAGAGCGGCGAGGCGCACTGGATGCCCTCGAACAGGACGTTGCTCGCCCCCGTGCGGGAGGTGATGACGATGGTGTAGCGGACCACGTTGTCCGCGCCCACGTTGAGGTTCTCGCGATCGATGGCGAAGGTGAAGGGGGTCCCCGGCGGGGCCACGTCGACCTCCGCCAGGTTCTTCTCCTCCGGATAGGGCGGCAGCTGGTAGCTGCCCTCCTTCCAGGGCTCGGGCTCCTCGATCTCGCGCTGGATGCGGTGGGGCTCATCCTCGAAGGGCTTGGCCGCGAGGGCCGGGCCGGCGATCAGGACGGCCGCCAGGACCGCCAGGGTACGTCTCATGGGCTCACTCCGGTTGAGGACTGCCGTGGCCCGCCATCTTAACGCCCCCGGGCCCGGCAAGACCATATCCGCGACCCGGCGTCCGGGGGAACCCGCCTTCCCCTTCCCGCGCCCTCAGTCGAGATCGGCGACCAGGGAGGCGCGGGTGGCCTCGGGCAGGGGATCCTGCAGGTGGTTGAACCCCTCGAAGTCGATGCCGGCGGCGATGGGGGCGCCGGCCCGGGCGTCGGCGACCATCTCCGGGGTGAGCTGGAAGCGCAGGAAGTGGACGCTGGAGGTCTTCTCCTCGGTCTCCCGCTCCAGGTCCTCGTCGGCGATGGCGTAGACCGGGTCGTGGTCGTCCACCCGCATCCACACCCGGTCCTCCACTCCGATGAGCCGCTCCAGGGCCGCCTTGCGCTCCTCCACGTCGTCGTATTCGAGCATGAAGGTGGCCTTCCAGTTGTCGCCGTCGGGGATCAGCGGATTGTAGGCGTCCAGCTCCTCCTGGATGCCCGCGGCCTCGAAGATCCGCTCGGCCCGCAACATCTCCTGGACCTGGTACTGCATGGTGAGCGTGTCCTCGAAGTAGAGGGTGGCATTGGGCCCGAGGTGGACCTTGCGATCCTTCTTGTGGGCCATCACCCGCGCCCGGAAGTCGTTACGCTCCGCGGCGTAGCGCTCGAGGCTCATCAGCTCCTCGCGGCTCAGTTTCTTCGACATGGGGTCTCCTTCCGGCTAGCGGGGGGCCGCAGCCCCCCGCCGCACTCGTGTGTTGGCTCGGTTTCAGATGCCGTAGGCCTGGCGCAGCAGGGTGAGCGGATGCTCGGACTGGGTGCCGTCGGCCAGGCCGCTCTGGATGTGGCGCCCGGCCATGGGGCAGTCGCTGCCGTAGTGATCGGCCTCGAACTGCCTGACCCGGTTCACCACCGGCTTGCAGATCTTCATGGCGTCGGCGTGGAACTCGCTCTTCACGGTGTAGGTGCCGTCATGGCCGGAACAGCGCTCGATGGCCTGCACCTGGGTGTCCGGCACCAGGGAGAGGATCTCGCGGGTGCGCTGGCCGATGTTCTGCACCCGCAGGTGGCAGGAGACCTGCCAGGCCACCTTGCCGAGCGGATTCCTGAACTCGGTGTTGAGCTTGCCGTGCTTGTGGCGCAGGGCGAGGTACTCGAAGGGATCGAAGATGGCGTCGCGCACCTTCGCCACCGCCTCGTCGTCCGGGTACATCAGCGGCAGCTCCTGCTTGAACATGAGCACGCAGGAGGGCACCGGCGCCACGATGTCCCAGCCCTCGTCCACCAGCCGGGCGAGACGGGGGATGTTGTACTCCTTCGCCTTGTTCACCGCCTCGAGATCCCCCAGCTCCAGCTTGGGCATGCCGCAGCAGCGGGTGTCCCCGGCCAGGCTCACCGGAATGCCGTTGTGCTCGAACACCGCCACCAGGTCCTCGCCCAGGTGCGGCTCGTTGTGCTCGCCGTAGCAGGTGCCGAACAGGGCCACCCGGCCCCGGGTGGTGCCGGCGGGCTCGGCGCTGACACTGGAGCTGTGCCCCTTGAGACGCTTGCTCAGGCTGTTGCTGTGGTACTCCGGCAGCAGCGCATCCGGGTGCACGCCCAGCACCTTGTCCAGCACCTGGCGGAAGGGCTTCATGCGGTTGGCGGCGTTGACCACCCCGGAGACCACCGGGATGCCGGCCAGGCTGCCGACGGTGTCGGTGGAGGTGAGGATGCGGTCGCGCATCTTCACGTCGCCCTTGCGGTACTTCACCGCCTTGGCGCGCAGCATCAGGTGGGGGAAGTCCAGGTTCCACTCGTGCGGCGGCACGTAGGGGCACTTGGTCATGAAGCACATGTCGCAGAGGTAGCAGTGATCCACCACCTGCCAGTAGACCGGCTTCGCCACGCCGTCGAGCTCCATGGTGTCGGACTCGTCGATGGCGTCGAACAGGGTGGGGAAGGACTGGCAGAGGTTGAAGCAGCGGCGGCAGCCGTGGCAGATGTCGAAGACCCGCTCAAGCTCCTTGAACAGGCTCTCCTCGTTGTAGAAATCGGGGTTGTTCCAGTCCAGGGGATGGCGCTGGGGCGCTTCCAGGCTGCCTTCACGCGGGCCACCGGTGGGTGCGGACATGGCGTATCTCCCTGCTCGTGCAGTGTTGTTATGGACAGGGGCCGGGCGTTCCCGGCCGGCGCTCCATCGGGGGGCCTTCCGGGCCGGTGGCGCCGCCCCCCGCCGGGGGGGAGCGGCGCGGCCGGAACTCAGCCCTGCATTTCGTCGAGGGCCTTCTGGAAGCGGTTGGCGTGGGACCGCTCGGCCTTGGCCAGGGTTTCGAACCAGTCGGCGATCTCGTCGAAACCCTCGTCGCGGGCGGTCTTGGCCATGCCCGGGTACATGTCGGTGTACTCGTGGGTCTCGCCGGCGATGGCGGCCTTCAGGTTGTCGCCCGTGGCGCCGATAGGCAGGCCGGTGGCGGGATCGCCGCTGGCCTCGAGGTACTCCAGGTGGCCGTGGGCATGGCCGGTCTCACCTTCGGCGGTGGAGCGGAACACGGCGGCCACGTCGTTGTAGCCCTCCACGTCGGCCTTGGCGGCGAAATAGAGGTAACGCCGGTTGGCCTGGGACTCGCCCGCGAATGCTTCCTTCAGGCTCTGCTCGGTCTTGCTGCCTTTCAGTTCCATGGATACCTCCTCATCTGGATGATGTGACTGTTCGCAAATAACCTTAGTTTAGTTCAGGTTTGATTTAGACCTAGTCTAAATTCCCCTGCCAAGTTAACCACCAGCCCCGCCCGTGTCAACAACCCCCGCCCGGAAACCACGGCAACGCCCCGCCCCGGCCCGTCCATGACCATTGCGATTGACCGTGAACGGCCCGGTCGGGTAAGTTTTGACCCTTCTCACCATCTGTCAAACCTGTCCGTGGCCCGCAAGAAAAGCACAGCATTCGATTTCGAACAGTCCCTTGCCGAGTTGGAGAGTCTGGTCCAGCGCATGGAGCAGGGCGATCTCAGCCTGGAGGACTCCCTGGCCGCCTTCCAGCGCGGCGTGGAGCTCACCCGCGCCTGCCAGCAGGCGCTCAGCGAGGCCGAACAGCGGGTGGAAATCCTGCTGGCCCGGGATGCCACCGAACCCCAGCCTTTCGATGCCGGCTCCGAGCAAGACTGACCCCGTTCCGCTGCAGGTCTTCATGGAGACCTGCCGGCAACGGGTGGACGCGGCCCTCGCGCGCTGGCTGCCCGCCACCTCGGCGACCAGCGCGGCGCTGCAGCAGGCCATGCGCTACGCGGTGCTGGACGGCGGCAAGCGGGTGCGCCCGTTCCTGGTCTACGCCGCGGGCGAGGCCGCCGGCGGACGGATCGGGACCCTGGACGGCCCGGCCTGCGCGGTGGAGCTCATCCATGCCTACTCCCTGGTCCACGACGACCTGCCGGCCATGGACAACGACGCCCTGCGGCGGGGCAAACCCACCTGCCACGTGGCCTTCGGCGAGGCCACCGCGCTCCTGGCCGGCGATGCGCTGCAGACCCTGGCCTTCGAGATCCTGGCCCGGGATCCCGGCCTGACGGTCTCCCCGGAGATCCGCATCGCCCTCATCGCCCGGCTCGCCACGGCCGCCGGGATGGCGGGCATGGCCGGGGGCCAGGCCATCGACCTGGAGGCGGTGGGACGGGAAATCGGACTGGCGGAGCTCGAGCGGATGCACCGGCTCAAGACCGGGGCGCTCATCCGTGCCGCGGTAGCTCTCGGCGGCCTGGCCGGGGGGGCGGACGACGCCGCGCTGGAGGCCCTCGACCGCTACGCCGCCGCCATCGGCCTGGCCTTCCAGATCCAGGACGACGTGCTCGACGTGGAGAGCGATACCGCCACCCTGGGCAAGACCCAGGGCGCCGACATGGCGCTCAACAAGCCCACCTACCCGGCCCTGCTGGGGCTGGAACCGGCCCGCGAGCGGGCGCGGGAGCAGTGCGCCCTGGCCATCGGGGCACTGGAGGAGTTCGACGCCCGCGCCGACCAGCTGCGGGCGCTGGCCCGCTATGTCATCGAGCGGGTCCACTGAGGGCCGGAGTCCTGGCCGGCCGCGCCACACCGTTGATATACCTGAGGAATGCCGCCGGTTCGAATACCGCCAATGGTTTTTCCGCTTGCATGACGCGCCGCGAAAGGCGATCATTTTCTGTTTCCCGATCCGTTTGAGCTGTATCGCCGCTGATGCCGACTTCCGATTATCCCCTGCTGCACCAGGTCGACCTGCCCGCCCAGCTGCGCGAGCTGCCGGAATCCCGGCTGCCCGTCCTGGCCGCGGAGCTGCGCGCCTACATCCTGGAGTCGGTGGGGCGGACCGGGGGCCACCTGGCCGCGAGCCTCGGCACCATCGAGCTGACCCTCGCCCTGCACTACGTCTTCAACACCCCCGAGGATCGCCTGGTCTGGGACGTGGGCCACCAGGCCTACGCCCACAAGATTCTCACCGGCCGCCGCGGGGCGATGGCCACCCTGCGCCGCAAGGGGGGCCTGGCGGGTTTTCCGAAGCGCGGCGAAAGCCCCTACGACACCTTCGGCGTGGGTCACTCCAGCACCTCCATCAGCGCCGCCCTGGGCATGGCCGTGGCCGCCGGCATCGAGGGCAGGAACCGCAAGGTGATGGCGGTCATCGGCGACGGCGCCATGACGGCGGGGATGGCCTTCGAGGCCCTCAACCACGCCGGGGTGCTCGACGCCGACCTGCTGGTGATCCTCAACGACAACGACATGTCCATCTCCAAGAACGTGGGCGGACTGTCGAACTACCTGGCCAAGATGCTCTCCGGCCGGCTCTACTCCACCATGCGCGAGGGCAGCAAGAAGGTGCTGAGCTCGATGCCCTCGGTGTGGGAGCTGGCGCGCCGCGCCGAGGAGCACATGAAGGGCATGGTGGTGCCCGGCACCCTGTTCGAGGAGCTGGGATTCAACTACATCGGCCCCGTGGACGGCCACGACCTGCCCACCCTGGTGCACACCCTGCGCAACCTGCGCAAGCTGGGCGGCCCGCAGTTCCTGCACGTGGTCACGCGCAAGGGCAAGGGCTACGCGCCGGCCGAGGGCGATCCCTGCACCTACCACGGCGTGGGCCGTTTCGACGTGGCCACGGGCAAGCTGGAGCCGGGCAAGGTCACCGGCCCCACCTACTCCGGGATCTTCGGCGACTGGCTCTGCGACATGGCGCGCAGGAACCCCCATGTCGTCGGCATCACCCCGGCCATGCGCGAGGGCTCGGGCATGGTGCGCTTCTCCGAGGAGTTCCCCACCCGCTACTTCGACGTGGGCATCGCCGAGCAGCACGCCGTGACCCTCGCCGCGGGCATGGCCTGCGACGGGCTGCGGCCGGTGGTGGCCATCTACTCCACCTTCCTGCAGCGGGCCTACGACCAGCTGATCCATGACGTGGCGATCCAGAACCTGCCCGTGCTGTTCGCCATCGACCGGGGCGGCATCGTCGGGCCCGACGGCCCCACCCACGCCGGCAGCTTCGACCTCTCCTACCTGCGCTGCATCCCCAACCTGGTGGTGATGGCGCCCGCGGACGAGAACGAGTGCCGGCAGATGCTCTACACCGGCACCACCCTCGACGGCCCCGCCGCCGTGCGCTATCCCCGCGGCACCGGGCCCGGCGTGACGCCGGAGGAGGCCATGACCGCGCTGCCCGTGGGCCGGGCCGAGGTCCGGCGCCGGGGCCGCGGCGTGGCCCTGCTCGCCTTCGGGGCCATGGTGACGCCGGCGGAGGCGGCCGGTGCGGCGCTCGATGCCACGGTGGTGAACATGCGCTTCGTCAAGCCGCTGGACGCGGACCTCGTCCTCGAGCTGGCCGCCACCCACGCGCTGCTGGTGACGGTGGAGGACAACGCCGTCGCCGGCGGCGCCGGCAGCGGCGTCAACGAGCTCCTGGCCGCCGCCGGGCTCGCCTGCCGGGTGCTGAACCTGGGGCTGCCGGACCGGTTCCTCGAGCACGGGGGGCGGGATGAGCTGCTTGCCGAGGTGGGCCTGGACGCCGCCGGCATCGAGTGCTCGGTACGGGACTTTTCGGCCGCCACCGATTGTCAAATCGCGGCCACCGCCGTAAAGTCGTAGTTAATTACTCAGGTTTTAACGGCATGAGTGCGCGCCCCGCCCCGACGGTCCCGACCGCGCCCGCTCCCCGCCACGGGAGTGGCGGGGAGCGGGCGGCGCGGCGCCGGCCGGGCGGTCGGCCGATTCATCCCCGCCTGAACGCCAGCGAGCCCTTCGACCGCAGCCACGGGAACGCGGAGGAGCGCGTGGACCGGCCCCGTGGCCGGCTGCGGAAGAGGCTCAACAACAAGCGCCTGCGGGTGCCCGCCGTCCCCCCGGGGAAAACGGCGGCTGCCGGCGCTCGCCATACAGAGGATCCTGCACCATGAACCGACCCGAGAAGTCCATTGCCGACGTGCAGAGCAGCCAGGACACCCGGCGCATCGCCATCGACAAGGTGGGCATCAAGGATATCCGCCACCCCATCCGCGTCGCCGATCGCGACGGCGGCGAGCAGCACACCGTGGCCATGTTCAACATGTACGTGAACCTGCCCCACAACTTCAAGGGCACGCACATGTCGCGGTTCGTGGAGATCCTGAACCTGCACGAGCGCGAGATCACGGTGGACTCCTTCAAGGAGATGCTGGTGGAGGTCACCCAGCGCCTGGAGGCCGAGTCGGGACACATCGAGATGACCTTCCCCTACTTCGTCAACAAGAAGGCGCCGATTTCCGGGGTGCAGAGCCTGATGGACTACGAGGTGAGCTTCATCGGCGAGGCGCACAACGGCGAGATCTCCATGGATCTCAAGGTGGTGGTCCCGGTCACCAGCCTCTGCCCCTGCTCGAAGAAGATTTCCGACTACGGGGCCCACAACCAGCGCTCCCACGTCACCGTCGCCGCCCGCACGCGCGGCTTCATCTGGATCGAGGACATCATCGACCTGGTGGAGCAGGAGGCCTCCTGCGAGCTCTACGGGCTGCTCAAGCGACCCGACGAGAAGCACGTGACCGAGCGGGCCTACGACAATCCCAAGTTCGTGGAGGACATGGTGCGCGACGTGGCCGCGCGGCTGAACGCCGACGAGCGCATCAGCGCCTACGTGGTGGAATCGGAGAACTTCGAGTCCATCCACAACCACTCCGCCTACGCCCTCATCAGCATGGACAAGGAGCGGGCCGCGCAGGGCTGACCGCTGCCCCCGCCCGCCCCGCCGGGCGGGTCAGTGGCGCTGGGTGATGACCAGCATGTTGCCCTGGTCCTGCAACTCCAGGCGCTGCAGGAAGGACATGCCCAGCAGCGTCTCGGCGGGCAGCGGCCCGTCCAGGACCACCGCCTCCACCCCGCGCAGCTCCACCCCGCCCACCCGCACCCGGTCGAGGCGCACGCGCCAGGCCGCCTCGTAGCCCGAGGCCGTGACCACCCCCGCCGGCACGCCCACCACCCGGTAGTCGATGCCCAGGCGGCGCGCCTCGGCGGCGTTGAGGGAGACGCGGGTGGCGCCGGTGTCCACCAGGAAGCGCACCGTCTGGCCGTTGATGCTGCCGATGGTGCGGTAGAGGCCGCTGGCGTCGCGCGGTATCCGCGCCGTGCTGGTCTCGGGCGTGGCCAGGGCCGTGCTCACGTCGCTGCCGAGCCCGAGGGTCAGCGTCCGCCCCTCCACCTCCAGCACCGCCCGCTCGCTGTCGGCGCTCACCAGCCGCACCCCCTCGGGGCTGCGCTGTCCGGCGCGCAGGAGCCGGTCGGTGCCGTCGATGCGCACCACCGCCATGCCCTGGAACAGCCCCTGCACCGAAATCTGATCCACGGCCGCGGCCGTGCCGCAGACACCGGCGAGCAGCGCCAGCACACCCCACAGCCGCGGATGACCGTTCACGGACTCAGCGCCGGATGCGCCAGCCCGGGCCCGTGTCCCGGGTCAGGTCGATGGGCAGCGGCGCCCCCCAGCCATGGACCTTGTCGTGGCCCTGCACGGTCACGGCCCTGGCGTCCGGCGGAATCCGCAGTCCATCAAGGCTGCGGGTGAAGGGCTGCTCGTCCACATGGGGATGGTAGAGGGTGCGGGTGCCGATGACCGCGCCGTCCTCGCCCACCAGGCGCCAGGCGTCGGCGTAGTGGTCCCAGCCCGCATCGGCATGGCGGAGGGTCACGTGGGCGGTCCAGCCGCCGCTGCCGGGCACCAGTTCCACCGCCTCCACCGTCACCTCGCCGGCGCCGGCGGATCCGGCCGCGAGCAGCGCGCCGGCGAGAACGGCGCCGCGCATCATGCCACCGCCCCGTCCGGCGCCAGCGCCGCACCCAGCCCCGCCGCCCAGTCGGCCACGAAGGCCTCGATGGACTCGATGAAGTCGGGCTCGTGCCGTGGACGGTTGATGGTGCAGTGGACCCGCACCCCGCCCTCCTCCCCGGTAATCGTCCAGGCCAGGGCGTTGGGGCAGCCCGGCAGGGCGAAGCGCACCCCCTGGCGGATCAGCTGGCGCTCCACCGTGAACTCGCCCCACAGGCAGTAGATGCGGCCCCGCTCCCCGGCATGCTCGATCACCGTGTCCACCGAGGCGCACAGCCGCGGCAGGGCGGGGATGACCACCCGGGCCTGGATGGCCTCCGCGGAGGCCGTCACCGGTACATCGGCGTAAAATTCCATCCTGCTGCGTCTCCCGTCACATGACCCGGCCGGCTGCCGGGTTGCCCGCCCGGAGCGCTGAACCTACCATGGGTAGCCATCATTCTGACTGCTTCGCGAGGAGATATCGTGGAACTCGAGCTCATCAGTTTCAAGCTCTGCCCATTCGTGCAGCGCTCGGTCATCACCCTGCTGCACAAGCAGGTGCCCCACACCATCACCTATATCGACCTCAACAGCCCGCCGGCCTGGTTCAGCGAAATCTCGCCCCTGGGCAAGGTCCCGGTGCTGCGGGTCGACAACCGCCATGCCATCTTCGAGTCCGCGGTCATCAACGAGTTCATCGACGAGGTCACGCCGGGACGGATGCACCCCGAGGATCCGGTGCGGCGGGCCATCAACCGGGCCTGGATCGAGTTCGCTTCCGACTGCTGGGGGGATCACATGCAGATCACCTCGGCACCCGAGGAGGCGAAGTTCCGGGCCCACCGCGCGGCCCTGGAGGCCAAGCTGGCGCGGCTGGAGCAGGTGCTCGGCGACGGCCCCTTCTTCAACGGCGATTCGCTGGCCCTGGTGGATACCGCCTTCGCCCCCCTGTTCATGCGCCTGGAGATGCTCAACCGCTTCGTCAGCACCTATGACCGGGAAACCCTGCCCCGGGTGGCGGCCTGGAGCGACGCCCTGCTCGCCCTGCCCGAGGTGCGCGACTCGGTGGTGCCGGAGTTCGAGAAGCTCTATCTCGCCACGGTCCGCAACCGCAGCGATTACCTCGACGACTGCCTCGACGCCGCCTGATAGTGTGACCGCGGCGCAGATCGCGGAACGACGACCATGCCGGGGCCTCGACCCCGTGCCAGACAGGAGGAAAGGCCATGTTTCTGTCCCGGATCGGCGCGGGTGCCCTCGCGCCGGCACTGTTCGCGGCCCTGCTCGCGGGCCACCCGGCCGGCCCGGCCGACGCCGCGGAGGACGAGGGCCTTGGCGAGGGACTGGTCAACCCAGGCTTCCACAGCCAGCCGGCCTGGTTCAAGTCCTCGTTCCTCGACCTGCGCGAGGACGTGGCCGAGGCCGGCGCCGAGGGACGCCGCGTGCTGCTCTACTTCTACCAGGACGGCTGCCCCTACTGCGCCCGGCTGCTGCAGGACAACCTGGGGCAGAAGGCCCTGGCGGAGCGGACCCGCGCCAACTTCGACGTCATCGCCATCAACATCTGGGGGGACCGGGAGGTGACCGATCTCGGCGGCCGGAGCGTGACGGAAAAGACCTTCAGCGCCGGGCTGGGGGTCCAGTTCACCCCCACCCTGCTGTTCCTGGACGAGAACGGCGCGGTGGCGCTGCGCATCAACGGCTACTTCACGCCCCACAAGTACGCGGTGGCACTGGACTACGCCGCCCCCGGCGGCGGCAAGCCCGCCAGCTTCCGCACCTTCCTGGCGGAGCGGGCGCCGGCGCCCGCCAGCGGCGAGCTGCACCCGCAGCCCTTCTTCAGCCCGCCCCCGCACCAGCTCGACCGCAGCCACGCCGCGGCCGACCGGCCGCTGGCCGTGCTGTTCGAGCAGCGGGCCTGCCCCGCCTGCGACGAGTTGCACACGGAGGCCTTCACCCGGCCCGAGGTGCGCGCGGCCCTGGAACGTTTCCAGGTGGTGCAGCTGGACATGTGGAGCGACACGCCGGTGATGACGCCCGCGGGGGAGCGCACCACCGCGCGGCAGTGGGCCGACCGCCTCGGGATCCAGTACGCGCCCACGCTGGTGTTCTTCGACGTGTCGGGCCGCGAGGTATTCCGCAACGAGGCCTACCTGCGCCCCTTCCACCTGGTCAACGGCCTGCGCTACGTGGCGGACGGCGCCTACCGGGAGCAGCCCAGCTTCCAGCGCTACCTGCAGGGGCGCACCGAGGCGATGCGCGAACGGGGCGAATCGGTGGACCTGTGGGAGTAATGGCGCGGGAAAGGTTCCGCCGCTGGACCGGGTCTACGAAAAAGCCATCGGGCCGGCGCGGGCACCCGCGCTTTGTCGGCCTTTGCCCGCTTTCTGTGTACCCTGTGCCTGAATGGCGACAATCAGGCATCCGGACAGGTTGGAGACACAATGCGCACGCAGCTGCTGATCGTCGAGGATGACGCGGCCCTGGCGGAACTGCTGGCCCTGCACTTCGAGGAGCAGGGCTACGGCACCGCCATCGCCTCCACCTGCGCCGGGGCCGAGGCGCACCTCGCCTCCCACGCCGTGGACCTGGTGCTGCTCGACCAGCACCTGCCGGACGGGCGCGGGATCGAGCTGCTGCGGCGCCTGCGCGCCGAGGACCCGGAACTGCCGGTCATCATGATGACCGGGCTGCACGACCTGGATCTCGCCATCGAGGCCATCAAGGAGGGCGCGCTCGACTTCGTCCACAAGCCGGTGAAGACCCAGGAGCTGGAGCTGGTCATGGGCCGGGCGCTGGAGTCCCGGCGGCTCCGGCGCGAGCTGCGGGTGCTGCAGGAGGAGCCGGCCCACCCGCGCACCACCAGCGACTTCATCGGCCGCGGCGAGGCGATGCTGAAGGTGAGCAAGGAGATCGCGCTCACCGCCGCCAGCCACGCCAACGTCCTCATCACCGGCGAGAGCGGCACCGGCAAGGAGGTGGTGGCGCGCCTCATCCACGCCCACAGCGGGCTCAGCGGGCCGTTCGTGGCGGTCAACTGCGCGGCCATCGTGGAGACCCTGCTGGAGAGCGAGCTGTTCGGCCACGAGAAGGGCGCCTTCACCGGGGCCGTGGAGCGCAAGGTGGGCAAGTTCGAGCTGGCCCGGGACGGAACCCTGTTCCTGGACGAGATCGGCGAGCTGGCCCTGCCCCTGCAGGCCAAGCTCCTGCGGATTCTGCAGGAGGGCACCTTCGAGCGGGTGGGCGGCAACCAGAAGCTCACCACCAACGCCCGCATCATCGCCGCCACCAACCGCGACCTGCTGCAGGAGGTCAGGGAGAAGCGCTTCCGGGAGGATCTCCTCTACCGCCTCAACGTGGTCACCGTCCACCTGCCACCGCTGCGCGAGCGGCGCGAGGACATCCCGCTGCTGGCCCAGGCACTGATGGCCAAAGCCGCCAAGAAGATCCACAAGCCGCCCCTGCACATCACCGACGGCGCCGAGCAGGCGCTGCTGCGCTACCCCTGGCTCGGCAATGTGCGGGAGCTGGAGAACGTCCTCACCCAGGCCATGGTCCATGCCCGCGACGGCCTGCTCACCCCCGACCTGCTGCCCAGCGGTCCCGGCGAGGAACCGCCCCCGCCCGCCACGGCGGAGGCGCCCCTGAAGAGCCTGGACGAGGTGGAGGCGGAGCACATCCAGCGGGTGCTGAACCACACCGGCGGCCACAAGGGCCACACCTGCGAGATCCTCGGCATCTCGCGCCCGGCCCTGGACCGCAAGATCGCCAAGTACGCCCTGACCCTGCCCCAGAGCTGAGGCCGGCGCTGCAGCAGCGCCGGCCTGGACACGCAGCTCCTCTCGCGAGGCAGCAACGATCCCAACGGCGGCGAGGTCGGGATGTCGAATGCCTGCCTGTCGCTCTCCCGGCGTCCTGGCGTTGAGGTCGCTTGGTGAAAGACCGTCTTGCCCGGACCCGGCACCACGCCTATCCTGTGACCCCTTCATTCCGCTCCCGGGAGGGAAGCCCGTGTCCCATTCCTCGCCGGCCGCGGCGGCGCTGCGCGCCAGCCTGCCGGTCCTGTTCGGCTACGTGCCGCTGGGCATCGCCTTCGGCCTGCTGTTCGACGGCCTCGGCCACCCCTGGTACTTCGCCACCCTCATGGGACTGCTGGTCTTCGCCGGGGCCGCCCAGTTCCTTGCCGTGGGGCTGCTGGCGGCCCATGCCGGCCTGCTGGAGGTGGCGGTCACCACCTTCCTGCTCAACTCGCGCCACCTCTTCTTCGGCCTGTCGCTGCTGACCCGCTTCCGCGTCGGCGGCTGGCGCAAGTTCTATCTCGTCTTCGGCCTCACCGACGAGACCTACTCCCTGCTCACCGGCACCCGGCCGCCGGACGGGGTGCCGCGGGTGAGCTACGACCTCTGGGTCACGGGGCTGAACCAGCTGTGGTGGGTCAGCGGCTGCACCCTGGGCGCACTGCTCGGGCGGGCGGTGGCCTTCGACACCACCGGCCTCGAGTTCACCCTCACCGCCCTGTTCGCGGTCCTGGTGCTGGAGCAGTACCGGGCCACCCGCGCCCTGCTGCCGTTCCTGGTGGCGCTGGGATGCGGACTCCTGGCCCTGGCGCTGTTCCGCCAGGAGCACATGCTGCTGCTCTCCATCGCACTGTCCACCGCCATCCTCGTCGCCCACGGAAAGACCCGCCAATGGACGCCACGCTCTACCTGATCGCCGTCATCGGGGTCATGGCGGGCGCGACTCTGCTCACCCGCGCCCTGCCCTTCCTGCTCTTCGCCCGCGGCGCCGAGCACCCCACCCTGCTCTACCTGGGCCGGGTGCTCCCGCCGGCGGTGATGACCCTGCTGCTACTCTACTGCCTCAAGGACGTCCCCCTGGCCACGGCGCCCCATGGCCTGCCCGAGGCGCTGGCCCTCGCTGCCGTCGTGGGCCTCCACCTCTGGCGCCGCAACGCCCTGCTCAGCATCGGTGCGGGCACCGGGCTGTACATGTTCCTGGTCCAGGGCGGCGTCTTCGGCTGAGTCGAGCCTGGAATGGACGGGATTCACCGGATTTTCAGGATGTGGGTTGGTGAGGATAGGGGATAAGGGACAAAGGCGAGTATCACGGACATCAGTTTTCAGTCAGAGCATATCGACGCACTCACGCATTCACGCATTCACGCATTCACGCATTCACGCATTCACGCACTCACGCACTCACGCACAATGTACGAATTCCAGCACAGCACCGATCTGGTCACCCGCGAGGGCAACCGCGCCTTCGAGACGCCCCTGTGGGTGGTGGGCCACTCCCCCTTCGATCAGTACCAGAGCGTGGACGAGGGGCACGTGGCGCACCTGGGCGCCCCCCGCTTCGTGGCGCGCTGGTACACCGGCATGGAACCGGACAACCCGGCCGACCTCGAGGGCGGCATCACCTGGCACGACGACGTCTACGACATCAGCCTCTGCGAACTGGTCTTTCTCGACGCCGACACCGAATTCACCGACCTGGAGATCGAGCTCCACCCGTGGCTGAACGAGGCGGTGATGGTGATCGCGGTCTGGCGGGGCGAGCTCGAGCTGCACGACGACGACGACTTCTGAGGCCACTGCCCGCCGTGGCGGGCGCGGGCAGTGAGAATCACCGCGGCTTCAGGCGTACCACGGGACCAGGCGCTGCAGGGCCTGCAGCGCAAGCCAGGCGTAGGCCCCGGCGATGAGATCGTCGAGCATGATGCCGAAGCCGCCCTGTACGTACCGGTCGGCGAGGTGGATGGGCCACGGCTTCCATATGTCGAACAGGCGGAACAGCAGGAACCCCGCCACCACCCACGGCCAGCCCGCCGGGGCGGCCGCCATGGTGACCAGGAAGCCGGCGATCTCGTCCCAGACGATGCCCGGGTGGTCGTGGACGCCGAGACGGCGGGCGGCATGGCCGCACAGGTAAGGGCCGGCGAGGATGACCAGCGCGGCCAGCGCCAGATAGGCCGCCAGGGGCAGGGGCGCGATCAGCAGGTAGAGAGGCACCGCCACCGCCGTGCCGAAGGTCCCCGGCGCCCATGGCGCCAGCCCGCTGCCGAAGCCGAAGGCCAGCAGCAGGCGGGGATCGCCGAGGACCTGGCGGGCGGGGGGCGGCGGGAGACGGGCCATGGCTTCAGCCCCCGAAGTGCTGCCAGCCGCCGCGGCCCGCATCCACGCTGTCGCCCTCCGGCGTCACGCAGCGCAGGCCGGGAGCGGCCTCGATCACGCCCACCCGGTCGGCCGGGCAGCCGGCGGCGGCCAGCGCCCGCTCCGCCTCCCCCTGGCGCGCGGCGGGCACGGTGAAGCAGAGCTCGTAATCGTCGCCTCCGCTCAGCGGCAGGCTCCAGCCGCCCGCGGCCGCCAGGCGGGCCGCCAGGGTGGCGGAGACGGGCAACCGCTCCAGGTGCAGGGTGGCCCCGGCGCCGGAGGCTTCCAGGATGTGACCGAGATCGGCCGCCAGGCCGTCGGAGATGTCGATGCAGGCGCTGGCGATGCCGCGCAGGGCCAGCCCCGCCCCCACCCGCGGCCGGGGGCGATCGAGGCGCTCGCGCACGGCGGCGAGGTCCGGGCCGGGGAGCCGTATCTCCCCCCGCAGGGCGAGCAGGGCCAGGCCCGCGTCACCGAGGGTGCCGGTGACATAGACGAGATCGCCGGGGCGCGCGCCGCCGCGGGTGAGGGCCTGCCCGGGCGGGACGAAACCGTGGGCCTGGACCGTCACGGAGAGCGGGCCGCGGGTGGTGTCGCCCCCCACCAGCGCCACCCCGTGCTCCCGGGCCAGGGCCGCGAAGCCGCCGGCGAAGGCTTCCAGCCATGCCGGGTCCGCCGCGGGCAGGGTCAGGGCGAGAGTCACCCAGGCGGGCTCGGCGCCCATGGCGGCGAGATCGCTCAGGTTGACCGCCAGGGCCTTGTGGCCGAGGTCCCCGGGGCGGGTCGCGTGGGGAAAGTGGACGCCGTCCACCATCGTGTCGGTGGTCAGCGCCAGCAGCTGCCCGGCCGGGGGACGCAGCAGGGCGCAGTCGTCCCCCACCCCGAGCGCCACGTCCTCCCGCGGCGCGCCGGCGTGGCTGAAGTAGCGGGCGATGAGCTCGAACTCGGACAGCGCCATGTGCGACCCGTCGCCCGGGCGTTCAGCCGCCCCGGGCGCGCACCTCCGCGCCGCGCAGGCGCGCCGCCAGCTTGTCGAGGATGCCGTTGACGTAGCGGTGGCTCTGCTCGGCGCCGAAGGTCTTGGCCAGCTCCACCCCCTCGTTGATGGCCACCACGTAGGGAACCTCCGGGCGCCGGGCGAGTTCGTAGGCGCCGAGGCGCAGGATCGCCCGCTCCACCGGGTCCAGTTCCGCGAGCGGCCGGTCCAGGTAGGGCTCGATGTAACCGTCCAGGGTGTCCTGCTCCTCCACCACGCCCTGCAGGAGGTGGTGGAAGTAGTCCACGTCCACCTTGTCCATCTCCTGCTCGGCCCGGAACTGGAGCTCGATCTCCACCGCGTCCTGGGGGTTGAGCTGCCACTGGTAGAGCGCCTGCAGCGCCATCCGGCGCGCGCGGCGTCGCGCGGCTATCTGGGCCTGGCGGTTGCGGGCCCGGGGCTGATCGCCGCTCCCGGTCATGGTCTCAGGCATCCAGGCTGCGCATCAGGTTCACCATCTCGATGGCGGTCATGGCCGCCTCGGCGCCCTTGTTGCCGGCCTTGGTGCCGGCCCGCTCGATGGCCTGCTCGATGGTGTCGGTGGTGAGCACGCCAAAGGCCACGGGCACCCCGGTGGCGAGGGAGGCCTGGGCCAGGCCCTTGGTGCACTCGCCGGCCACGTAGTCGAAGTGGGGCGTGCCGCCGCGGATGACCGCGCCGAGGGCGATGACGGCGTCATGCCTGCCGCTCTGCATCAGCTTCTGGGCCACCAGCGGCATCTCGAAGGCGCCGGGCACGCGCACCACCTCGATACCGGCATCCTCGGCCCCATGGCGGCGCAGCGCGTCCAGGGCGCCGCTCAGCAGGCTCTCGACGACGAAGCTGTTGAACCGGCTCACCACGATGGCGAAGCGCGCCCCGCTCACCGTCAGCCCACCTTCCACGGTCTTGATCTCAGCCATTTCCCACCCCTTGTAAATTGTTCGCTCAGTTGACTATTTCACCACGAAGCCACGTAGGTCGTGAAAAGACTTTTTATCCGCAGATTACGCAGATTTAAAAAAACACAGCGGGTTGTTGATGGTGCCACTGGCGGATGCAGACCCGGTCGCGTGCGACCGGTACAGGGTCGACCGCCGTTTACCAGTCCCGGATTGTCAACGGGCGGCTCGTCCTGCAGCGAATAATCTGCGTCAATCAGCGTAATCTGCGGTTAACAAAAATCTTTCCAGTCCAGTCCCGGTCCCTGCGTGGCTCCGGTTGATTTCAGGAGACGTACTCGACCACCTCGAGGCCGAAGCCGGAGAGGCCGGGCATCTTGCGCTGGGTGCCGAGCACCCGCATCTTGTGCACGCCGAGATCGGCGAGGATCTGCGAGCCGATGCCGATGACCCGCAGGTTGCCGTCCTCCTCCGGCGAGGGCAGATTGACGCCGCGGTCGGCCAGGGCATAGTTGCGGATGCGCTTGATCATGGCCTGGGGCGGCTCCGGGTACTGGAGCAGCACCGCCACGCCGGAGCCGGCCGCGGCGATGCGGCGCAGGCTCTCGGCGAAGGGACGATGGGCATCCTGGCGCCGCCCGCCGAGCACGTCGGTCAGGGTATCGCGCAGGTGCACCCGCACCAGGGTCGGCGCCGCCGGATCCACCTCGCCGTAGACCAGCGCCAGGTGCATCTGCTGATCCACCACGTCCAGGTAGCTCACCAGGCGGAACTCGCCGTACTCGGTGGGCAGGTTGCACTCGCCCACCCGCTCCACGCTCTTCTCGTTCTGCATCCGGTACTGGATCAGCTCGGCCACGGTGCCGATCTTCAGCCCGTGGGTGCGGGCGAACGCCTCCAGGTCCGGGCGCCGCGCCATGGTACCGTCCTCGTTGAGGATCTCCACGATCACCGCCGCCGGCTCCAGGCCCGCCATGCGGGTGAGATCGCAGCCCGCCTCGGTGTGGCCGGCGCGGGCCAGCACCCCGCCGGGCTGGGCCATCAGCGGGAAGATGTGGCCGGGCATGACGATGTCGTCGGGACCCGCCCCGGGCGCCACCGCGGCCTGCACCGTGGTGGCGCGATCGGCGGCGGAGATCCCGGTGGTCACCCCCCGGGCCGCCTCGATGGAGACGGTGAAGTTGGTGGAGTGGATATCGCCGGTGTTGCTCACCATCAGCGGCAGCTTGAGCCGCTCGCAACGCTCCCGGGTCAGGGTCAGGCAGATGAGGCCGCGGCCATAGCGGGCCATGAAGTTGATGTCATCGGGCGACACCTTCTCCGCGGCCATGATGAGGTCGCCCTCGTTCTCGCGATCCTCGTCGTCCATCAGGATGACCATCCGGCCCTGCCGGATGTCCTCGATGATTTCTTCGATGCTGTTCAGCGCCATTGACCCGCTGTCTCCCGCTCCCGTCCGGCCGCAGCCTATTTCATGAACCCGTGCTGGGCCAGGAATTCCATTGTGATGCCCCCGGCCCCGCTCTCGGCGGCCTGCTCACCCAGCAGCAGCCGCTCCAGGTAGCGGGCGATGATGTCCACCTCGAGGTTCACCGCCCGGCCCGGCTGGAAATCGGCCATGGTGGTCTCCTCCAGGGTGTGGGGAACGATGTTGAGGGTGAAACGCGCCCCGTCCACCCCGTTGACGGTCAGGCTGATGCCGTCGACGCAGATGGAGCCCTTCTCGGCGATGTACTTCGCCAGCCCGGCGGGGGCTTCGATGACGAAGCGCACCGAGCGGCCGGCGGGGCTGCGCTCGACGATCCGGCCCACGCCGTCCACGTGGCCGCTGACCAGGTGCCCGCCCAGGCGGGTGGTGGGCGTGAGCGCCTTCTCCAGGTTCACCCGCCCCCCCACCGCCAGGTCGGCGAAGGCGGTGCGCGCCAGGGTCTCGCCGGAGACATCGGCCCAGAAGCCGTCGCCCGGCAGGTCCACCACGGTCAGGCAGACGCCGTTCACGGCGATGCTGTCGCCCAGCCGCACGTCGCCCAGGTCGAGCTTGCCGGTCTGTACCCGCACCCGGGAGTCCTGCCCCCGCGGTTCCATGGCGGCGATGCGCCCCACCGCCTCGATGATGCCTGTGAACATCTGTCTCGTGCTCCCCGTCAGGATTGCGCCGCGGCGGAGCGGGTGGCGACCCGCGCGCTGATGCGCCAGTCGCGGCCCACCGCCCGCAGGTCGACGATCTCCAGCTCGACCCGGTCGGCCATGCTAGCCAGTCCCGGCAGGTGGAACAAGCCGCGCGCCCCGTCGCCGAGCAGCAGCGGCGCCATGTAGACCACCAGCTCGTCCACCAGGCCGGCGCGCAGCATGGCGCCGGCCAGCGTCGCCCCGGTCTCCAGGTGCACCTCGTTCATCCCGCGCTGACCGAGCAGTTCCAGCACGGCATCCAGGTCCACCGTGTCCGGCGTGCCCGGCAGCCGCGCCACCTCCGCCCCCGCCGCCAGCAGGGCATCGGCCTCCGCCGTGTCGTCGCTGGTGGTAAGGATGAGCGTCGAGCCCGGCAGGCTCAGCATCCGCGCCGTCGGCGGCGTGCTGAGGTGGGGATCGACCACCACCCGCAGGGGCTGGCGCAACCCGCCCGCCGGCTCGCCCTCGCCCAGCTCCGCGGCGCGCACCGTGAAGGAGGGGTCGTCGGCGAGCACCGTCCCGGCGCCGGTCAGGATGGCCGAGCTGCGCGCCCGCAGTCGCTGTACGTCGCGGCGCGCCTCCGGGCCCGTTATCCACTGGCTCTCGCCCGAGGCCATGGCGGTGCGGCCGTCGAGGCTCATGGCCAGCTTGCAGCGGACATAGGGACGCCCGCCGCGCATGCGCTTGAGGAAGCCCGGATTCAGGGCCTCGGCCTGGTCCGCCAGCAGGCCGTGCTCCACCGCGATGCCCGCCGCGCGCAGCCGCGCCAGCCCCTGCCCGGCCACCGCCGGGTTGGGATCCTCCATGGCGGCGACCACCCGCGCCACGCCCGCCGAAACCAGGGCCTCGGCGCAGGGCGGAGTCAGCCCGTGGTGGGCGCAGGGCTCGAGGGTCACGTAGCAGGTGGCGCCCCGGGCGTCGGCGCCCGCCGCGCGCAGGGCGTTCACCTCCGCATGGGGCTCGCCGGCGCGCTCGTGCCAGCCCTCCCCCACCACCGCGCCGTCACGGACCAGCACGCAGCCCACCCGCGGATTGGGATCGGTGGTATAGAGCCCGCGCGCGGCCAGGCGCAGCGCCTGGGCCATGTAGCCGTGGTCCGCGGCGCTGAAGCGCCCCTCACTCATCATTGTCCTGCCCCTTGCCGCCGAGCAGGTCGAGCTGCTGGCGGCGCGCCTCGGCGGAGGGCGCGCGCTCCAGCCGCTCGATCTCCTCGCGGAAGGCGTTCACGTCCTCGAAGCTGCGGTAGACCGAGGCGAAGCGCACGTAGGCCACCTGGTCCGCCTCCCGCAGTTCGTCCATCACCCATTCGCCGATGGCGCCGGAGGCCACCTCGCGCTCGCCGGCGGCGCGGATGCGGTGGAGAATGCGATTGATCATCGCCTCCACCTGCTCGGTGTCCACCGGACGCTTCTCCAGCGCCCGCAGGATGCCTCCGCGCAGCTTCTCCTCGTTGAAGGGGACGCGGCTGCCGTCGCGCTTCACCACCCGGGGCATGAGCAGCTCCGCGCTCTCGTAGGTGGTGAAGCGCTCGCCGCAGGTCAGGCACTCGCGGCGACGGCGCACTTGGTCGCCGTCGTTGGACAGGCGCGAGTCGATGACCTTGGTGTCCTGGGCCGAGCAGAAGGGGCAGCGCATGGGAACGACCCGTGGGCAAGGACCGCGGATTCCGGGGCCTGCGCCCCGGGCCCGCGGCCCCGCACTCCTGGTTACTTCTCGTAGACCGGGAAGCGCCGGCAGAGCGCCAGCACCTGCCCCTTGACGCGCTCCACCACCGCCGCATCGCCGCGGGCGTCGATCACGTCGCACATCCAGCCGGCCAGCTCGACGCACTCCGCCGTGCCGAAGCCGCGCGTGGTCACCGCGGGGGTGCCCACACGGATGCCCGAGGTGACGAAGGGCGACTGGGGATCGTTGGGCACGCTGTTCTTGTTCACCGTGATGTTGGACGCGCCGAGCCAGGCGTCCACATCCTTGCCGGTCAGGCCCTGGCCGATCAGGCTCACCAGGAACAGGTGGTTGTCGGTGCCGCCGGAGACCACCTCGAAGCCGCGCTCGATGAACACCCCGGCCATCGCCCGGGCGTTGTCCACCACCAGCTGCTGGTAGGCCTTGAACTCCGGCTCGAGCGCCTCCTTGAAGGCCACCGCCTTGGCGGCGATGACGTGCATCAGCGGGCCGCCCTGGGTGCCGGGGAAGACCAGCGAGTTGAGCTTCTTCTCCACCTCCGGATTGGCCTTGGCGAGAATGATGCCGCCGCGGGGGCCGCGCAGGGTCTTGTGGGTGGTGGAGGTGGTCACATCGGCGATCTGCACCGGGCTCGGATAGACGCCCGCCGCCACCAGGCCGGCCACGTGGGCCATGTCCACCATCAGCCAGGCGCCCACCTCGTCGGCGATGGCGCGGAAACGCTGCCAGTCCACCACCCGGGAGTAGGCGGAGAAGCCGGCGACGATCATCTTCGGCTTGTGCTCGCGGGCCAGCCGCTCCACCTGGGCGTAGTCGATCTCGCCGGTGGACTCGTCCAGGCCGTACTGCACCGCCTTGTAGATCTTGCCGGAAAAGTTGACCTTCGCGCCGTGGGTGAGGTGGCCGCCGTGGGCCAGGCTCATTCCGAGCACCGTGTCGCCCGGCTCCAGCAGCGCCATGTACACCGCCGCGTTGGCCTGGGAGCCGGAGTGGGGCTGGACGTTGGCGTAGTCGGCGCCGAACAGCTCCTTGACCCGCTCGATGGCCATCACCTCGGCCTTGTCCACGTACTCGCAGCCGCCGTAGTAGCGCTTGCCGGGATAACCCTCGGCGTACTTGTTGGTCAGCACCGAGCCCTGGGCCTCGAGCACCCGCGGGCTGGCGTAGTTCTCGGAGGCGATGAGCTCGATGTGCTCTTCCTGGCGGACCGCCTCGTCACGGATGACCTGGGCGAGCTCGTCGTCGAAACCGGCAATGGACATGTCACGCTTGAACATTCGGCACCTGCTTTGCTGGCTGGCGGTGGAAACGGAATATTGTACCCCCAGCGGGGCTCACAGGGGAAATCCCCCGCGCCCCGGCGCCATTCACCAAGGATTCACCACGAAGGCACGAAGGACACGAAGGACACGAAGGACACGAAGAAAGGCGAAAAGACGTTTTAACCGCAGATTACGCCGATTACGCAGATTTCTTATTTCGGGTGGGCGGCTCTGCTCACTGCCGGGGCAGCTCCCTGCCCCCAGTGGCAACGGAACAGCCGGTATGGCAGGGAGTATCCACCGGGCATCCCGCATCAACATCGTAATCTGCGTAATCGGCGTAATCTGCGGATAGTTCTTTTCTTCGTGTCCTTCGTGCCTTCGTGGTGCGAATCAATCCATGTCCGGGGGCGGAGCACTCACGCCACCGGGGGTTCGAGCAGGGCGCTGACGACGGCGGTCCAGGCGCGGGCCATGTTGGCATGGTCGTAGCCGCCCCCGCCCAGGGCCAGCACCCTCCCGCCGCAGTGGGCGTCGGCGATGGCGCACAGGCGCCGGGCGGCATGGGTGTGGGCCGCCACGGTCAGGTCGAGATGGGTGAGGGGATCGCCGCCGAGGCTGTCGGCGCCGCACTGGAACAGGATGAACTCGGGCGGGTAGCGCGCGAGCAGCGCCTCCACCTCCGCCCAGCGGGCCAGGAACAGCTCGTCGCCGGCGCCCGGCGGGAGGGGGATGTTGAGCTTGGTGCCGACCGCCGCGCCGCTGCCGCGTTCGTGGGCGAAGCCGGTGCCGGGGTAGAGGTAGCGGCCGTCCTCGTGGAAGTCGGCGATGATCACGCGGGGGTCGTCCTCGAAGCCGTAGTAGACGCCGTCGCCATGATGGGCGTCGATGTCCACGTAGGCCACCCGCCGCAGCCCGTGCACCTCCAGCAGGGTGGCGATGGCCAGCGCGCAGTCGTTGAACACGCAGAAGCCGCCGGCCCGGTCGCGGCGGGCGTGGTGCAGTCCGGCCACCGGCACGAAGGCGCGCCGGCAACGCCCCTCCAGCAGGTCCCCGGCCGCCGCCACCACCGAACCCGCCACCGTGGCGGCCGCCTCGTAGACACCCGGGTAGGCCGGGGTATCGCCGTAGTCGAGGAAACCGCTGCCGACCCGGGACAGGGCCTTCACCCGGCCCACGTAGCCGCCGTCGTGGAAGCGCCCCAGCAGGGCGTCGTCGGCCTGAACCGGCTCGCAGACCCGCACCCGCGCCTCCAGCCCCGCGGCCCGCAGCCCATCCCAGAACACCTCCAGGCGCTCGTTGCCGAACGGGTGGCCGACCCCGAATCCGTAACGGGTCAGCGCCGGTCCGCTCCAGACACAGAGTTGAACCTCCGCCTCCGGGGCGGGTCTCTCTCGTTGAGGTTGCCGTACAGACATGGGCCGTCGACCGGATGCCACCTGCTTCAGACTATGACACAATATCCGCCCACTTTCGTCCTTGATTCCGGAGCTTACCCGCCGCCATGCCGTGCCTGAACCTGCGGGTGCCGCGCTCCCCGCGGCGCCCCGCCATCGCGCGCCTGTCCGCGTGGCTCGTTCTCGTCCTCCTGCCCGCCTTAGCCCCGGCGCAGACCTTCACCCTTCCGCCGGAGGGCGACAGCGTGGTGGGCCGTCCGCTGGAGATCGCCACCCGCTACGAGGACACCTTCGCCGACGTCGCCCGGGCCCACGGCCTCGGCTTCCGGGAGGTGGCGGTCGCCAACCCCGGCGTGGATCCCTGGGTGCCGGGCGAGGGCACGGTCATCACCCTGCCCACCAGCCACATCCTCCCCGACGCCCCCCGCGAGGGAATCGTCATCAACGTGGCGGAGATGCGCCTCTACTACTACCCCCGCGGCCGCAACGAGGTCATCACCCACCCCATAGGCATCGGCCGCGAGGGCTGGGCCACGCCCACCGGCACGGGCACCATACTCGACAAGACGGCCCATCCCAGCTGGACCCCGCCGGCCTCCATCCGCGCCGAGCACGCGGCCCGCGGCGACATCCTGCCGGCGGTGGTGCCGCCCGGCCCGGCCAACCCGCTGGGCGATTACGCCATGCGCCTATCCCTGCCCGGCTACCTCATCCACGGCACCAACCGCCCCTTCGGGGTGGGGATGCGCATCAGCCACGGCTGCATCCGCCTCTACCCGGAGGACATCGCCTCGCTGTTCGCCCAGGTGCCGATCGGGACGCGCGTGAACATCGTCAACCAGCCCTACAAGGCCGGCTGGCGCGACGGGGTGCTCTACGTCGAGGCCCACCCGCCGCTGGACGAGGACCAGGCCGGGGGGCTCAACACCACCCCCCTGGTGGCCGCGGTGATCGGCGCCGCGGAGCAGCGGGGGCTGGAGCCGGACTGGGAGCGGATCCGGGCCGCCGCGCTGGAGCACACCGGGCTGCCGGTGCCGGTCACGGGCGAACTGACGCGCATGCCGCTGCTCAGGGCGGCCGCATGGCCCGCCCCTGCCGACGCGGCGCCGAAGCAGGAGCCTGCGCCGCAGGCGATCGTGTCCGCGGCCACCCCGCGCGATCAGGAATGGCACCTGCACATGGGCGCGTTCCGGGATCCGACCGGCCTGGAGATGCTCACCGGGGAGCTGAACGCCCTGCGCATCCCCTCCCGGGTGGAGGCGGTTCCGGGCCGGGATCTCCAGCGCCTGGTGCTCGGTCCCTTCGCCACCGCCGCCGAGGCCATGGCGGCCCGGGTGCGGGTGCGCGAGGCCACCGGCATCGAGCCCGCCCTGCTGCCGCCGGGTGACGCCGGCTCCTGACAGCGCCGCGGCAGCGCGCGCCGAACCCCGGGCTCATTTCGGAGCGGACAAAAAAACGGCCCGGAGTGCACTCGCACTCCGGGCCGTTGTGGAATGGCCTGGGCGTCGACTTACTTGCCGCAGCACCTCTCCATCATGCGGTCGGCACGCTCATTGGCCTGATCGGCGGCGCGCATGGCGGCATCCGCCTTCTGCATGGCGGCTTCGGCCTTGCTGTCGGCGGCATCGGCGGTGCTCTGGGCCTGGGAGGCCATCTGCTTGGCGCTGTCGATGTCGGCCTGCATCTGCTTGAGCTGATCGGTGGTGGCGCAGCCAGCCAGCAGCCCCACGCTCAGGGCGACGGCGGACATTTTCAGGACAATGCTTTTCTTCATCGCTTTCTCCTTGTTCAAGAAGGTTTACCCGGGAATCCGTGGCCACGACGGCCGATGGAAAGATATCAGTTGCCCCTTGCCCAATCGGGATTGTAGTTCAAATTTCCACACTTGTTCGGTCATGGTTCATCAAGATTGCATAAAATCCGTGGCTGCGGAAGTGGATCCCGACGCGCGACCGGCAGTTTGATCTCACGCCGCCGATTCATTAGTGTGCTGCCTCCAGGGGTGAAGCAGCACACGGCGGCCCGGCCGCCATTTTTCCTCTCTCCGACTCTTCGACGAAGGTCTGTCCAACCATGGCCCAGTACATCTACACCATGAACCGGGTGGGCAAGGTAGTGCCCCCCAACAACCGCTGGATCCTGAAGGATATCTCGCTCTCCTTCTTCCCCGGCGCCAAGATCGGCGTGCTCGGCCTCAACGGCTCGGGCAAGTCCACCCTGCTGCGGATCATGGCCGGGGTGGATACCGACATCCAGGGCGAGGCGCGGCCCCAGTCGGGCATCAACATCGGCTACCTGCCCCAGGAGCCCCGGCTCGACCCCGCCAAGGACGTGCGCGGCAACGTGGAGGAGGCGCTGGGCCATGTGAAGGAGGCGCTGGCGAAGCTCGACGCGGTCTACGCCGCCTATGCCGAGCCCGACGCCGACTTCGACGCCCTGGCCGCCGAGCAGGCGCGGCTGGAGAACATTATCCAGGCCGCCGACGGCCACAACCTGGAACACCAGCTGGAGGTGGCCGCCGATGCGCTGCGCCTGCCGCCCTGGGACGCCGACGTGACCAAGCTCTCGGGCGGCGAGCGCCGCCGGGTCGCACTGTGCCGGCTGCTGCTCTCGGCGCCCGACATGCTGCTGCTGGACGAGCCCACCAACCACCTGGACGCCGAGAGTGTGGCGTGGCTGGAGGTGTTCCTGAAGAACTTCCCCGGCACCGTGGTGGCCATCACCCACGACCGCTACTTCCTCGACAACGTGGCCGGCTGGATCCTCGAGCTCGACCGCGGCCAGGGCATCCCCTGGGAGGGCAACTACTCCTCCTGGCTGGAGCAGAAGGAGAAGCGCCTGGAGCAGGAGCAGAAGCAGGAGGCGGCGCGCATCAAGGCGATGAAGCACGAGCTGGAATGGGTACGCTCCAACCCCAAGGGGCGCCATGCCAAGAGCAAGGCCCGCCTGGCCCGCTTCGAGGAGCTGCAGTCGGCCGACTACCAGAAGCGCAACGAGACCAACGAGCTCTACATTCCGCCGGGGCCGCGCCTGGGCGACCTGGTGATCGAGGCCGAGGGGCTCACCAAGGGCTTCGGCGAGCGGCTGCTCATCGACGGCCTCTCCTTCCGCCTCCCCCCGGGCGGGATCGTGGGCGTCATCGGCCCCAACGGTGCCGGCAAGACCACCCTGTTCCGGATGCTGGTGGGCCAGGAGCAGCCGGACGGCGGCGAGCTGCGGGTGGGACCCACCGTGCAGCTCGCCTACGTGGACCAGAGCCGCGATGCGCTGGACGGCGGCAAGACGGTCTGGGAGGAGGTCTCCGGCGGCCAGGAACTCATCACCGTGGGCAGGTTCCAGCTCAACTCCCGGGCCTACCTCAGCCGCTTCAACTTCCGCGGCACCGACCAGCAGAAACAGGTGGGCAATCTCTCCGGCGGCGAGCGCAACCGCCTGCACCTGGCCAAGCTGCTGCAGAGCGGCGGCAACGTGCTGCTGCTGGACGAGCCCACCAACGATCTCGACGTGGAGACCCTGCGGGCGCTGGAGGAGGCGCTGCTGGAGTTCCCGGGCTGCGCCGTGGTCATCTCCCACGACCGCTGGTTCCTCGACCGCGTCGCCACCCACATCCTCGCCTTCGAGGGCGACAGCCGGGCGGTCTGGTTCGAGGGCAACTACGCCGACTACGAGGCCGATCGCCACCGGCGCCTGGGCACCGACGCCGACCAGCCCCACCGCATCAAGTACAAGCCGCTCAAGGTCTGAGGCGCGACCTCCAACCACCCTGTTCACCACGAAGGCACGAAGGACACGAAGCAAGGCGAAAAGACTTTTTATCCGCAGATTACGCCGATTACGCCGATTACGCCGATTACGCCGATTACGCCGATTACGCCGATTACGCCGATTGGGTTTTCAATGCCGGGATTTCCCGTCGGGAATCCCGGCCTCACCGGCTGTTCCATTGCCACGGCGGGCGAGAACTTGTCCGGGCCCGGCGCGGAACCCTGCGCGCGAAAAAAAAATCTGCGTAATCGGCGTAATCTGCGGATAGTTGTTTCTCTTCGTGTCCTTCGTGCCTTCGTGGTGAAACGGGCCGTGCATGACGCGATCCCGGGAGGCGGCCGGCTGGTGCATAATGGTTGCCACCGCACCCATTCCCCGAGCAGGTCGTCCGGACATGTCCAACGTCTCCCCCCGCGGGCTGCAGCTCGCCGTGTTCGCGCTCGTCGCGGCGGCCTTCACCAACATCTACATCACCCAGCCGGTGCTGCCGGTGCTGCAGCGGGAGTTCGGCGCCTCGCCCACGGAGGTCTCCTTCACGGTGGCGGCGGTGATTCTCGGCGTCGCGCTGGCCAACCTGCCCTTCGGGCGGCTGGCCGACCGGGTCGACGTGCGCCGGCTGATTCTCGCCGGCGGTGTGCTGGTGGCCGTGAGCGGGCTGGTGTGCGCGGTCACGGAGAACCTGTGGCTGCTGGTGGCCGCCCGCTTCGTGCAGGGGCTGTTCATCCCCGCGGTCACCACCAGCCTCGCGGCGCACCTCTCCCGCAGCCTGCCGCTGGAGCGCCTCAACGTCGTGATGGGCGCCTACATCTCCGCCACGGTGGCCGGCGGGCTGGGCGGGCGCCTGCTCGGCGGCTGGCTGCACCCGCCCGCCCACTGGCGCTGGGCCTTCGTCACCGCCGCCGCGCTGCTGCTGGCGGCCACCCTGTTCGCGCTGCGGGTCCTGCCGCGCCCGGAGGCCGGCACCCGGCCCGAGCCCGACACCGGCGGCTACCTGGACCTGTTGCGGCGCCCGGAGATCCTGCGCATCTACGCGGTGGCCTTCGCCGCCTTCTTCGTCTTCTCGTCGCTGTTCAACTACCTGCCCTTCCGCCTCGAGGGCCCGCCCTTCGGGCTGCCCACCGGGGTCATCACCCTCATCTACCTGGCCTACGTCGTCGGCATCGGCATGGGGCCGCTGGCGGGCCGGCTCAGCAACCGCTACGGCAACGCCGCCACCCTGCTCGGCGGTACCCTGGTGCTGGGCGGCTCCATCGGCCTGACCCTGCTGCCCTCCCTGTGGGCGGTGGTGATCGGGCTGGTGGGCATCTGCGCCGGGTTCTTCGCCATGCACGCGGCGGCGGCCGGTTCGCTGAACCGGCGCCTGTCGGGCAGCCGCGGCCGGGCCAATGCCCTCTACGTGCTGTTCTACTACCTCGGCGGCTGGACCGGCATCAGCGTCTGCGGCCTGGCCTGGAGCCGGGCCGGCTGGGGTGCGGTGGTGAGCCTGGACCTGGCGCTGCTGGCCATCCCCCTGGCGGTCGCCTGGTTCGTCCACCGCCAGGGAGGGCCGGCGCCGGCCTCCGGCTGATACCCGTTCTCTGCGGCCTTTGCCAATTCCGTATCACAGATGCTGTAATAGAACGGTTATGAATTCCCGTCCTTCAAGGAGACCCACAGTGCAGCAGACCAAGATCCTGCTCGACGAGTCCGAGATTCCCACCCACTGGTACAACGTGGTGGCCGACATGCCGAACCCGCCGGCACCGCCGCTGGGGCCCGACGGCAAGCCCATCGGCCCCGACGCGCTGGCCGCCATCTTCCCCATGGCCCTCATCGAGCAGGAGGTCTCCGCCGAGCGCTGGATCCCGATCCCGGACGAGGTGCGGCAGTTCCTGACCATGTGGCGGCCCTCGCCCCTGTTCCGCGCCCACCGCCTGGAGCAGATGCTCGGGACCCCGGCGAAGATCTTCTACAAGTACGAGGGCATCAGCCCGGCCGGATCCCACAAGCCCAACACCGCCGTGGCCCAGGCCTACTACAACAAGCAGGAGGGCATCAAGCGCCTGACCACCGAGACCGGCGCCGGCCAGTGGGGCTCCTCCCTGGCCCTGGTGGGCAACAAGTTCGGGCTCGACGTGCGCGTCTACATGGTGAAGGTGAGCTACGAGCAGAAGCCCTTCCGCCGCTCCATGATGCAGACCTGGGGGGCCGAGGTGCTGCCGAGCCCCACCAACCTCACCAACTCCGGGCGCCATATCCTGGCCCAGGACCCGGACTCCCAGGGCTCGCTCGGCATCGCCATCTCCGAGGCGGTGGAGGAGGCGGCCTCGCGCGACGACACCAACTACTCCCTGGGCTCGGTGCTCAACCATGTGCTGCTGCACCAGACGGTCATCGGTCTCGAGACCCGCAAGCAGCTGGAGAAGGTGGGCGAGTACCCGGATGTCATCTTCGCCCCCTGCGGCGGCGGCTCCAACGTCGGCGGCATGATGTTCCCCTTCTTCGCCGACAAGGCCGCCGGCAAGGATATCCGCCTGGTGGCGGTGGAGCCCGCCTCCTGCCCGACCCTGACCCGCGGCCACTACGCCTACGACTTCGGCGACACCGAGGGGCTCACCCCGCTGATGCTCATGTACACCCTGGGCCACGACTTCATGCCCCCGGGCATCCACGCCGGCGGCCTGCGCTACCACGGCGACTCCCCGCTGGTCTCCCAGCTCTACAAGGAGGGCTACCTGGAGGCGCAGGCGGTGTCGCAGATCGCCACCTTCGAGGCCGGCGTCACCTTCGCCCGGGCCGAGGGCATCGTGGCCGCCCCCGAGTCCTGCCACGCCATCCGCGCGGCCATGGACGAGGCGCTGCGCTGCAAGGAGACCGGCGAGGCGAAGACCATCCTGTTCACCCTCTCCGGCCACGGCCACTTCGACATGGCCTCCTACGACAAGTACTTCGCCGGCGAGTTGGAGGACTACGACTACCCCGAGCAGGCCATCCACGACGCCCTGGAGCGGCTGCCCAAGGTGGGCTGAGCGGCCGGGCGTCGTTCGGTCTTCACCGGTGCGCGCGGCGCACCCTACGCAGAGTCCACTGCTGTAGGGTGCGCCGCGCGCACCGTCCGCCCCCGCCTCAGAGCACGCTCGGCGGAGCCACCCGCAGCACCTCCTCCACCGTCGTCTCGCCCCGGGCCACCTTGCGCGCGCCGCTCAGGCGCAACGGGCGCAGTCCGTCGCGCAGGGCCTGCTGGCGCAGCGCCTTGAGCGCGCAATCCGGCCCGATCAACGCCTTCAGCCCCTCGGTCACCCGCAGCAGCTCGTAGACCCCGGTGCGGCCCAGGTAGCCGGTCTGGCGGCACTCCAGGCACCCCACCGGCCCGTGGATCCGCTCCGGCAGCTCGGCCTTCCACGGACTCACCAGGCTCTGCCAGGCGGTCTCGTCCACCGCGACGGCTTCCTTGCAGTGGGGACACAGGGTGCGCACCAGGCGCTGGGCCAGCACGCCGAGCAGGGTGGCGTTGATGAGGTAGGGCGGCACGCCGATCTCCATCAGCCGGGTCACGGCGGAGACCGCGTCGTTGGTGTGCAGGGTGGAGAAGACCAGGTGGCCGGTCAGGGCCGCCTGCACCGCCATCTCGGCGGTCTCGCGGTCGCGGATCTCGCCCACCATGATGATGTCCGGGTCCTGGCGCAGCAGGGTGCGCACACCGGCGGCGAAATCGAGCCCGATGGCATGGTGCACCTGCATCTGGTTGAAGGCCGGCTCCACCATCTCGATGGGGTCCTCCACCGTGCACACGTTCACCTCCGGCCGGGCCAGCACCTTCAGGGTGGAGTAGAGGGTGGTGGTCTTGCCCGAACCGGTGGGACCGGTCACCAGGACGATGCCGTGGGGCTGGGTGATGAGGCCGCGCCAGGCGCGCTCCTCCTCGCCGCTGAAGCCGAGCTCGTGGTAGTCCTGCACCAGGGTTCCGGGATCGAAGATGCGCAGCACCAGCTTCTCGCCGAAGGCGGTGGGCAGGGAGGAGAGGCGCAGCTCCACCTCGGCGCCGTCGGGGCTGCGGGTCTTGATGCGCCCGTCCTGGGGACGGCGCTTCTCGGCCACGTCCATGCGGCCGAGAATCTTGATGCGGCTGGTGACCGCCGCCAGCACCGGGGCGGGAATCTCGTAGACGGTATGCAGCACCCCGTCGATGCGGAAGCGCACGTTGCCCTGCTCCCGCCGCGGCTCCAGGTGGATGTCGCTGGCGCGCTGGCCGAAGGCGTACTGCAGCAGCCAGTCGACGATGTTGATGACGTGCTGGTCGTTGGCGTCGAGCTCGCCGCGCCGGCCCAGCTCCATCAGCTGCTCCAGGTTCTGCACCCCCGCGGCGCGTCCCTCGCGCTCGGCGTCCTCGGCCCGGCGCACCGAGCGGGACAGGGTGTAGAACTCCAGCAGGTAGCGGTCGATGGCTGCGGGACTCGTCACCACCCGGCGGATGGGACGCCCGAGGACATGGGCGAGCTCGTTTTCCCAGGCCCGGACCCAGGGCTGGGCGGTGGCGATCACCACCGCCTCGGACCCCGCCTCCACGGCCAGGATGCGCCAGCGCCGGGCGTAGGCGTAGGACATCACCCCGGTGATGGCGGTGACATCCACTTTCAGGGGATCGATGACCTGGTGGGGCAGCCCGGCCCGCCGGGCCAGCCAGCCGGTCAGGGTTTCGAGATCCAGCGCCCGCGCCGGGGCGTCGGCGCGCGGCCAGTTGCGTTCGGCGATGAGGGCCAGGGGATGGCGATCGCCGCTGCCCCGCGTCCCCCGCCCCGCCTTCAGCGCGGCGGCCCGGTCGGCGGCCAGCAGGCCGTCGGCCACCAGGGCATCGAGCACGGCGAAGAGCTCCAGCGGGTGCTCGCCGCCCGCCGCCTCGCCACTGGGCAAAGCCGATTCCGGCTCCATAGACCTCTCCCGTCGACTCCACGATAGCGCCAGCTTACCCGCCCGGAGGCCCGGGGAACGTGAAGCGCTCCCGGCGCCGCCGAATCGGCCCGGGGTCGTGCCGGCGGGATGCGGGACACCGCCGTGAGAGTCTAGCAGCCCCCGTGCCGCCTGCCGCGGGATCGCGCTGGCGGGTGTCCGGCAGCGGCCGGGTCAGCCGATGGCATCGATGGCCTCGGCGAGGCGCTGCACCGCCACCACCTCCACGCCCGGCGGCGCCCGCTTCGGCGCGTTGGCCCGCGGCATCAGCACGCGGCGGAAGCCGTGCTTGGCCGCCTCCCGCAGCCGCTCCTGCCCACCCTGGACGGGGCGGATCTCGCCCGACAGCCCCACCTCCCCGAAGGCCGCCAGCCCCTCCGGCAGGGGCCGGTTGCGCAGGCTGGAGAGCACCGCCAGCAGCACCGGCAGGTCGGCGCCCGTCTCGGTGACGCGCACGCCGCCCACCATGTTCACGAACACGTCCTGGTCGAAGGTGGCCACGCCGCCGTGGCGGTGGAGCACCGCCAGCAGCATGGCGATGCGGTTCTGGTCGAAGCCGAGGGTGAGCCGGCGCGGATTGCCGAGGTGACTCTGGTCCACCAGCGCCTGCACCTCCACCAGCAGCGGCCGGCTGCCCTCCCAGGTGGCCATGATGACGCTGCCGGGCACGCTCGCCTCGAAGCCGGAGAGGAAGATGGCCGAGGGGTTGCTCACCTCCTTCAGCCCGCGGTCGGACATGGCGAACACGCCCAGCTCGTTGACCGCGCCGAAACGGTTCTTGACCGCGCGGATGACCCGGAAGCGCGCCCCCCGCTCGCCCTCGAAGTAGAGCACCGTGTCCACCATGTGCTCGAGCACGCGGGGGCCGGCCAGCGTCCCCTCCTTGGTGACGTGGCCGACCAGGAACAGCGCGGTGCCGGTCTGCTTGGCGAAGCGCACCAGGCCCGCGGCGCTGTCGCGCACCTGGGCCACCGAGCCGGGGGCCGAGCTCAACTGCTCGGTGTAGACGGTCTGGATGGAGTCCACCACCGCCACCTGCGGGCGCTCCTGCTCCAGCACCTGGAGCATGCGCTCCACCCGGGTTTCGGCCAGCAGCCGCAGGCCCGCATCGGGCAGCCCCAGGCGGCGCACCCGCAGCGCCACCTGCTGCAGGCTCTCCTCGCCGGTGATGTAGAGGCAGGGATGGCCGGTACCCAGGTGGGCCAGCGCCTGGGACAGGAGCGTGGACTTGCCGATGCCGGGGTCGCCGCCGATGAGCACCACCGAGCCGGCCACCAGCCCGCCGCCGAGCACCCGGTCGAGCTCCACCAGACCGGTGGGCAGGCGCGGCTCGGCCTCGAGGCTCACGTCCTCCAGCCGCTTGACCTCGGAGAGCGCGCCGGCGTAGCCGGCGAAGCGGGGACCGCGGGCCACCCCCTCCTCGGCTACCTCCACCAGAGTGTTCCAGCCGCCGCAGTCCGGGCACTGGCCGGCCCACTTCGGGGACTGGGCGCCGCACTCCGTGCAGCAGTAGCTGATCTTCTGCTTCGCCATCCGCGCCTCTTCGCTTCCAGGGAAGAGCGCTACTTTACCGCAACCCTCCCCGCCCGCGCAGGCGCTGGATCATGGATCGCGCGGATTCGGGCCGGAAGGGGACGGCTGCACCGGCCACGGTGAACGGGGCTCAGTGCTCCACCTCCTCGTAGCCGGTGATCATTCCCCGGATGAGGGAGAAGACCGTCTTGCCCATGGTCGCCATGTAGACGTGGGCGATGAAGAAGATGAGCATGCCGAAGGCGGCGGCCGTGTGCACGATGGCCACGGTGCCGAGGCTCAGCCAGCCGGGGCCCTGCCCCTGCCACTGCGGGTAGAAGAGGTAGGCCAGGCCCGAGACCCAGATGACGGGCGCCACCAGGGTGGCGAAGAAGAGCAGGTAGGCCATGCGCTGCAGCGGGTTGTGCTTGGCCTCCACCGACTTCCGGAACGGGTGCTTCTCGCCCAGGAAGGTGCCCAGGGCGTAGTAGCGGGCCACCTCCGCCAGGCTCTTGGCGCACTGGGGCAGCGGGTTGCTGGGCAGGTAGTGCCGGAAGGCGCCGGTGGTGAGGTGCCAGAAGATGGCGAACACCCATAGCACCATCAGGGCCCAGGCCAGCAGGGTGTGGATCTGCACCGCGCGGCCGAAGCCGAGCAGTTCATACTCGCCGTGGATCTCGAAGCCGGTGATCATCAGCCAGATGATGAGACCGGCCTGGGTCCAGTGCCAGAACCGCTCGAAGCGGGCGTAGAGATAGAGCTTGGTCATGATCAGGCCTCCCGCGGCTTGCGCTTGACGAGGAACCGGGCGATACCGTGGGCCAGGGCGCCCAGCAGCGTCAGCACCACCACAATCCAGCCGATGGTGTCGAGGATGCCGAAGGCGTCGCGGCCGGGGATGTAGACGCCCTCCAGGTTTGCCAGCCGGCCGTCCTGGCTGTGGCACTCGGCGCAGCCGAGGGCCTCCCCGGCGGGCGCCACCATGTGGGTGATGGGCCAGAACATCCGGTTGTCCACGAAGCCGTACTCGCCGCTGAAGGGCTGCGTGACCTCCCCCACCGCCACCGCCTCGGCCATGCCGGCCCCGAGCGCCCTGGACCAGTCGAAGTTGGTCCACAGGGCGGTGTCGTCCTTGCCGAACACATGGGTGACCAGCAGGGTGTTGGTCACCTTGTCGTAGGGCTGGCGGCCGCGCATCACCTTGAAGGGCCAGATGCGGGAATCGGGATCGTCGGCGCTGCCCTCGATGTCGTTCACCGATACCACCTGGTCCGGATCGATGGCGTCGCCGAACCTGGTGTACTTCACCGTGCCGTTGAACCAGTGGTACTCGGGCTGCACGTTCTCGCCGAACCTGAAGTCGCCCTTGGTGCTCAGGTAGACGGCGTGGCCGTGCTCGTCGAGCCGGGTGATGGGCTTGCCGTTCTCGTCCAGCCGGGTGGCCGTGGACCAGTCCCAGAAGGTCTTGGTTGCGATGCCGCCGCGGGCGAACTCGGGGATGTGGCAGGTCTGGCAGGCGACCCGGTCGGTGTGATCGTTGAGCTTGTCGTGGTCGGCGGCATGGGGCCGGTCGCCGTGGCAGGATTCGCACGAGGCGCGGCCGTCGTCGCGCCCGGGGATGTCCACCCCGTGGCCGTCCTTCGCGGTCATCCGGTAACGGCTGCCGTCCACCTGGTGCCGGTCGCTGGTGTGGCAGGTGGCGCAGGTGAAGTCCAGGCCGTCGGCGGCCATGTGCACGTCGAGCGCCTGGTCGGGCTCGATGAGCGAGCTGTCCAGGTCGCCGTGCTTGACACCGTCGTGACCGCCGCCGCTGAAGTGGCACGCGCCGCAGGTCTCGCGGCTGGTCATGCCCACGTGCTGGGCCACCTGCGCCAGGTCGGGCGCCTGCACCAGCTTGCCCTTCACCATCCGGTCCGCGTAGAGGGGGTGCCCGGCGTCGGTGGGGAACTTGGAGTAGGTCCCGGTGGTGTCGTGGCAGGCCAGGCAGTCCACGTTCTCCTCGGAGGAGAAGTCGAAGCTGGCATCCTCCCAGCCGTAGCCGATGTGACAGCTGGTGCAGCGCGGGTAGTTGGAGAGGATGCTGCCGCAGAAGACGTTGGGCTCGTGCTTCTTGCCCAGCACCTGGCCGGTTTCGGGGTGCTGGTACTCCCAGGTCCAGTGCTTGGTCCGGTGCAGCTGCCGGGCCGCCTCGGTATGGCAGGTCAGGCAGGCCCGGGTCACCTCCGGACCGGACTCGAACGGGCCCTGGAGCACCTCGAACTTGCCGTGGTCGGCGGTGGAGGCCGGAATCCCGGACCCGGCGTCGGTGGCGGCGGCCAGGGGCAGCCACAGCAGCAGCCCGGCGAGCAGCAGCCCGCCGGGAATGATTCTGGAACAGGACATGATTATCTTCCGCAGCGTCTGGAATGGCGGGTTACAGCGGCGTCACGGGTACTCCCCGCGCTGCCGGGCGGCATTCAAGCACATGCGGAAATACTGATGTAATGAGGATTATCAATGGGGCCGGAATTCAGGCGCCGGGCGGGGGTGACTGGGCAGGCGAGGATATTACGGGAGCGGATCGTGGCGGCCACCCGGTAAACCGATCCCGTATCGCCGCCCTACGGATGAAGTCCGCAGCTGCGGCCGCGTTCGCTCAGGCCGCGAAGCCGCCGTCGCCGAAGCGGTCGGGGGTGAAGTTCTCGAAGCGGGTGTAGCGGCCGAGGAAGGCCAGCCGCACGGTGCCGATGGGACCGTTGCGCTGCTTGCCGATGATGATCTCGGCGGTGCCCTTGTCGGGGCTGTCCTCGTTGTACACCTCGTCGCGGTAGATGAAGACGATGACGTCGGCGTCCTGCTCGATGGCGCCCGACTCGCGCAGGTCCGACATCACCGGGCGCTTGTTGGGACGCTGCTCCAGGCTGCGGTTGAGCTGCGAGAGGGCGATCACGGGGACGTGGAGCTCCTTCGCCAGGGCCTTGAGGGAGCGGGAGATCTCGGAGATTTCCGTGGCCCGGTTCTCGCCGCCGCCGGCCACCTGCATGAGCTGCAGGTAGTCGAGCATGATGAGCCCCAGGCCGTCGTGCTCGCGGGCCAGGCGGCGGGCCCGGGCGCGCACCTCGGTGGGAGTGAGGGCCGGGGTGTCGTCAATGAAGATCCTGGCCTCGGAGAGCAGGCTCACCGCGGAGGTCAGGCGCGGCCAGTCCTCGTCCTCCAGCTTGCCGGTGCGCAGCCGCTGCTGGTCGATCCGGCCGAGCGAGGACATCATGCGCATCACCAGCTGCTCGCCGGGCATCTCCATGCTGAACACCAGCACCGGCTTGTCGCCCTTGAGCGCGGCGTTCTCGGCCAGGTTCATGGCGAAGGTGGTCTTGCCCATGGACGGGCGGCCGGCCACGATCACCAGGTCGGAGGACTGCAGGCCCGAGGTGAGCTCGTCGAAGTCGGCGTAGCCGGTGGAAAGGCCGGTGATGGGGTTGTCGAGCTCGAACAGGTGGTCGATGCGATCCACCGCCTTGGTGAGCAGTTCCTTGATGCCCCGGGGTCCGCCGCGGCCGCGCGAGCGCTGCTCGGCGATGCGGAAGACCTCCTGCTCGGCCACGTCCAGCAGCTCCTCGCTGGCGCGCCCCTTGGGGTTGAAGGCGGCATCGGCGATGCGGTTGGCCACCGCGATGAGCTGGCGCAGCACCGAGCGCTCGCGGACGATATCGGCGTAGGCGCCGATGTTGGCCACGCTGGGGGTGTTCTTGGCCAGCTCGGCGAGATAGGCGAGCCCCCCCGCCGCATCCAGCTCCCGGCGGCTCTCCAGGGTCTCGGACAGGGTGAGGACGTCGCAGGGCCGGTCGGTCTCCACCAGCTCGCGCACGGCGCGGAATATGAGGCGGTGGTCCTGGCGGTAGAAGTCCTCTTCACCCACCCGGTCGGCGATGCGCTCCCAGGCCCGGTTGTCCAGCATCAGGCCGCCGATGACCGACTGCTCCGCCTCGAGGGAGTGCGGCGGCACGCGCAGGGCCTCGGTGGCGGCGTCCACTGGCTCCTTGGCGTACACGTTCTCGGGCATGGCGGCTTGACTGGCTCCCGTCGGGTGGGCGATGGGGGGCCTCCCTGGCCCGGTGCGGGCGGACGTCCGGACTGCTGCGCCCGCGGCACCGCGTTCCCTGCGGTGCCGTTCGGCCGTCTCAGTCGGCGACCACGGTCACCTTCACGCTGGCTTCCACGTCGCTGTGCAGGGCCAGCGCGATCTCGAACTCGCCGGTCTGGCGCAGGGCGCCCTCGGGCAGCAGCACTTCGTGCTTGCTCACCTCGACACCGGCGGCGGTGATGGCGTCGGCCAGGTCCCGGGTGCCGATGGAGCCGAACAGCTTGCCCTGGTCGCCGGCGCGGGCGGCAATGGTCACCTCGAGGCCTTCGAGCTGCCCGGCGCGCGCCTGGGCGGCCTCCAGGGCTTCGGTCTGCTGACGCTCGAGCTCGGCGCGGCGCTCCTCGAAGGCAGCCAGGTTGACATCGGTGGCGACCACCGCCTTGCCCTGGGGGATGAGGAAGTTGCGGCCGTAGCCGGGCTTCACGTTCACCTTGTCACCCAGGTTACCCAGGTTACGAATCTTTTCCAGCAGAATGACTTCCATCTTGCACACCTCGGTCTGTGACAGCACGCATCCGGGTCAGGCCTGACGGCCGGTGCGGCGTCGAATATCCAACCAACTGTCGGCCACCGCCGCCAGCGCCACCAGGAGCGCCAGGGGCTGCAGCACCACCAGCAGAACGTAAAATCCAACCAGCCAGAAACCGCTGTTCGGCGCCCGCGCGGCCAGCGCGTGCACCAGTCCGATCCCGGCCAGCGCGAACGCCATCAGCAGCGGCATGGCGAGATCGGCGGCGAAACCGGCCAGCGGCCCGCCCCCGAACCCGGCGGCCGCCAGCAACAGCACCAGGGCCAGCCCCAGGCGCCGATCCAGTCGCAGCCCGTGAAATTCCACCCGGAATCCTCCGGGATTATACAGGAGCGACTGCCACCAGCGCGCCAGCAACAGGCTGACCACGACGCTGAACAGGACCGCCGAGGCCAGCAGCCCGGTAAACCGGGGCGCCCACGCCAGCAGCAGATCCCGCAGCGCCTGCACCTCCGGGCCTGCCGCGGCGGACTCCAGCAGGGGCCCGAAGCCGGCCTCCAGGGCCGATTGCCAGAAGCTGGCCACATCCCCGACGGCGAGATAGGTGGCCACCACGGCGACAACCCCCAGCAGCGCTCCGCCCTGCAGCGTCAGCGGCAGGGAGACGGTGAGCCGGAGCAGGAGCGCCAGGCCCGTCACCGCCAGCCAGAATCCGCCCTGCAACAGCAGCAGCCGGCTGGGATCCCCCAGCAGGCCGAAGCCGAGCACGGCGGCGCCCAGCAGCGCCAGCCCCATCACCTGCAGGGCTTCCCGCCCGCCGTGGCGCAGGGCCACCAGGGCCATCGCACCGCCCGCCACGTAGCTCAATGGCGGCAGGAAGACCGACAGGAAGGCGCAGGCCACGGCCACGAGGGCCGCCTGCAACCGGCCGCGCATGATGTAGGCAGCGAGCGCACGCATGACTGGGAGACCGGTTCAGCGATTACCGGCGCACGGGAACGGCCCCCGGGCCGTGCCCGGCCTCCACGGACTCAGTGCTGATCCGTGTAGGGCAGCAGCGCCAGGAAACGGGCGCGCTTGATGGCCGTGGCCAGCTGGCGCTGGTAGCGGGCCTTGGTGCCGGTGATGCGGCTCGGCACGATCTTGCCGCTCTCGGTGACGTACTCCTTGAGGGTGACCAGATCCTTGTAATCGATCTCCTCGACGCCCTGGGCGGTGAAACGGCAATACTTGCGACGGCGGAAAAAACGTGACATCTCTTAAATCTCCTGCTCAATCAATCGGTTCAATCTCGACAGCGTGAAGAACGAGGCGGGGCTCACCCTGGCGGTTGGTCGTGCGCTCGATGAAACCGCTCACCCGTACCCGGTCATCGGTGCCGAAGGCCTTCGCCTTCGGCGCCAGGTCCTCGCCACAGGCGACCACCCCTATGCGGCAGTACACCTCGCGGCTGAGACCGGCTTCGACCTGCCGGGAACGGTGTTCGAGCACGAACCGGGTAATGGGAATGGCGGCCGGCGAGTAGCGTATGTCAGGAGCCCTGACCACCCTGCCGTCCAGTTCCAGCCGGTTCGCCACCGCCGTGGCGCCTTACTCCTCCTCTTCCTCTTCTTCTTCGCCGCTGTCGTCGGATTCCTGCCTGTTGGAGCCACGGTCACGATCGTCACGATCACCACGGTCGCGATCCTCACGATCGCCACGGCCACGGTCCTCGCGGCCCTCACGCTCCTTCAGCATCGGGGAGGGCTCGGTCACGGCGGCCTTGCGGGTAATCACCAGGTTGCGCAGCACGGCATCATTGAACCGGAACAGGCTCTCGATTTCAGCCATGGTCGCCGGGTCGCACTCGACATTCATGAGCACGTAGTGGGCCTTGTGCACCTTGTTGATCGGGTAGGCGAGCTGGCGCCGACCCCAGTCCTCGAGGCGGTGGATGGCACCGCCGTTGCCCTCGATGAGCGCGCGATAGCGCTCGATCATGGCAGGGACCTGTTCACTCTGGTCCGGATGGACCATGAATACCACTTCGTAATGACGCATCTACTGTTCGCTCCTTTCGGCCTGAACAGCCCCCGGAACCATTCCGGGAGCAAGGAGAAACCCCCGGCGACCTGAGTCCCGGAGGTGGAAACGCGGAATCTTAATGGATCAGACAGTTGGGCGCAATGGCGGCGATGGTGACCAGTCACCAGTCACCAGTCACCAGTCACCAGTCACCAGTCACCAGTCACCAGTCACCAGTCACCAGTCACCAGCATCGAACCTTGTCTCCGGCTCCGGTCACACAGGTCCGGTCAGCCCTGGCCGTCCACCCGCCCCTTCGCGTCCCGCTGGCGCAGGGCCTCGAACAGGCAGATGCCGGTGGCCACGGAGACGTTGAGGCTGCTGACGCTGCCGCGCAGGGGGATGGAGACCAGGAAGTCGCAGTGCTCGCGGGTGAGGCGGCGCAGCCCCTTGCCCTCCGCCCCCAGGATCAGGACCAGGGGGCCGGTGAGATCGGCATGGTGGATGTCGCGCTCCGCCTCGCCGGCCGTACCCACCACCCACAGCCCCGCCTCCCGCAGGCCGCGCAGGGTGCGGGCCAGGTTGGTGACGGTGACGAAGGGCACCGTCTCGGCGGCCCCGCAGGCCACCTTGCGCACCACGGGCGTCAGCCCCGCGGCCTTGTCGCGGGGAGCCACCACGGCGGTCACGCCGGCGGCGTCGGCGGTGCGCAGGCAGGCGCCCAGGTTGTGGGGATCCTGGACGCCGTCGAGCACCAGCAGCAGGGGTTGCTCCACCCGCTGCAGAAGCTCCGCCAGGTCCTGTTCGCCCAGGGGGGCGGACTCCCGGCAGCGCGCCAGCGCCCCCTGGTGGTTCCACTCCGGCCAGGCCTCGTCCAACTCCTGGCGGGGTCGCCGGGTCACGGCCACCCCGGCCGCCGTGGCCCGTTCCACCAGCGCCTGGATGCGGGCATCCCCCCGACCCTCCTGGAGGATCACTTCGTGCACCCGGTCCCGGGCGCGCTCCAGCAGCGCCGCGACCGCGTGCAGGCCGTAGACCAGCGCCTCGCCGGCCGGTACGGCGCGTCCCTCCGGGCGCGCCTGGTCGCGGCCCCGCCCGCGGGCGGGGCGCCGGTGCTCGTTGGCCCTCGCCATGGCGGATCAGCGCTGCTTCGAGGAGGAGGAGGACCGGCGCCGGCTGCGACCGGATCTCGATTTCTTCTTCGGCGTGGCGGGCTCCGCCGCCGGTGGGGCGGATTCGGCCTTCGGTGCGACGGGCTCCGACTTCGCCTCGCCCCCGCCGCGCCGGCGCCGGCTGCGGCCGGATCGGGATTTCTTCTTCGGCTCGGCCGGCGCGGCGCCCGCCTCGACGGCCTCCGTCCCCGGCCCGGCGGACTCCGTCTGCACCGCCTCACCGGTACGCTTGCCCCGCCGGCCGCGCCCGTAACGCCGTCCCTTCTCCTCGCCGGGGCCGCCCTCCTCCCCTCCGGCGGCGGCCTTGCCCGGGCCCCGGCGGGCCCCGGTGGGCGGGGTGGAGAGGGGCTCGAAGTCGATTTTGCGATCGTCGAGGTTCACCCGCGCCACCTGCACCCGGATGGGATCGCCGAGGCGGTAGACACGCCCGAGGCGCTCGCCCTTGAGCCGGTGGTGGGCCGGGTCGAAATGGTAGTAGTCGTCGGCGAGGGAGGTGATGTGCACCAGCCCCTGGACGTAGATCTGCTCCAGCTCCACGAACACCCCGAAGCTGGTCACGCCGCTGATGATGCCGTTGAACTCGTCCCCCACGCGGTCCAGCATGAACTCGCACTTGAGCCAGTCCACCGCGTCGCGGGTCGCCTCGTCGGCGCGCCGCTCGGTGGTGGAGCAGTGCTCGCCGAAGCGGGTCATCCGGTCGTCGCTGTAGGGGTAGTCCTCGCGCGGCAGCTCCCGCAGCAGGTGGCGGATGGCCCGGTGCACCAGCAGGTCGGGGTAGCGGCGGATGGGCGAGGTGAAGTGGGTATAGGCCTTGAAGGCGAGGCCGAAGTGGCCGGTGTTCTGGGGCTGGTAGACCGCCTGGCTCAGGGAGCGCAGCAGCACCGTCTGGATCAGGTGGACATCGGGCCGCCCCTGCACCTGCTCCAGCAGGAGCGCGTAGTCGGCCGGCTGGGGCTTGTCCCCGCCGCGCAGCTGCAGGCCCAGTTCGCTCAGGAAGGTGCGCAGTTCCTCCAGCTTCTGGGCGCCGGGGCCGTCGTGGACCCGGTACAGGGTCGGGATCTTGCGCTTGCCGAGGAACTCCGCCGCGCTGACATTGGCCGCCAGCATGCACTCCTCGATGAGCATGTGGGCGTCGTTGCGCACCACCGGCACGATGCGCTCGATCTTCCGCTCCGGCCCGAACACGATGCGGGTCTCGGTGGTGTCGAAGTCGATGGCGCCGCGCTTCTCGCGCTGGGAGCGCAGGGCCTGGTAGAGGGCGTACAGGTTCTCCAGGTGCGGCAGCAGCCCGGTGTGGCGCTCCCGCAGCGCCTCGTCGCCCGCCACCAGCATGGCGGCCACGTCGTCGTAGATGAGCCGCGCATGGGAGCGCATCACGCCCTCGAAGAAGCGTGCCCCGGTCACCCGCCCGAGCCGGCTGACGGTCATCTCGCAGACCATGCACAGCCGGTCCACCTCCGGGTTCAGGGAACAGAGGCCGTTGGAGAGCACCTCCGGCAGCATGGGAATCACCCGCTCGGGGAAGTAGACCGAGTTGCCGCGGTTCAGCGCCTCGTCATCCAGCGCCGTCTCCGGCGCCACGTAGTGGCTCACGTCGGCGATGGCCACCAGCAGGCGCCAGCCGCCGCCGCGGCGCTTCTCGCAGTAGACCGCGTCGTCGAAGTCGCGGGCGTCGGCCCCGTCGATGGTCACCAGCGGCAGGTGGCGGATGTCCTCGCGCCCGGCCTTGGCCGCTTCGGGCACCTCGGGGGTGAGCGCGGCGATCTCGCCCTCCACCGCCTCCGGCCAGGCATGGGGCAGGCCGTTGGCGCGCACCGCCACGTCGATCTCCATGCCCGGCGCCATGTGGTCGCCGAGCACCTCCACCACCTTGCCCACGGGCGGAGTCCGGGGGGTGGGCTGGGCCACCAGGGCCACCTGCACGATCTGCCCCTCCTGGGCCCCGCCGCGCAGCTCGTCGGGTACGATGATCTCCTGGCTGATGCGGGCGTTGTCCGGGCTCACGAAGCCCACCCCGGCCTCGTGCCGGTAGCGCCCCACCACTTCGCTGGTGCTGCGCTCCAGCACCTCCACCACCGAACCCTCGCGGCGGCCGCGGTGATCGATGCTGTCGATGCGCACCACCGCCCGGTCGCCATGGATGAGCCGGCGCATGGCGCGGGCGGAGAGAAAGACGTCCTCGCCGCCCTCGTCGGGGATGAGGAAACCGAAGCCGTCCCGGTGTCCCACCACCCGGCCGCGCACCAGGTCCATCTTCTGCACCGGACCGTAGCCGCCGCGGCGGTTGCGCAGCAGCTGCCCGTCACGCTCCATGGCGTTGAGCCGGCGGCGCAGCGCCTCGAAGGGCTCCTCCCCTTCCAGCCCCAGCTCCCGGGCCAGCTGTTCATGGTTCAGCGGCTTGCCGCAGCCGGCCAGGGTCTCGAGAATGAATTCACGGCTGGGGATGGGATTGTCGTACTTGCGCGCCTCGCGGGCGGCATGGGGATCGGACTGCGGTTTACGTTGGCGTCTGGCCATAAGCGCGGAGGAACTCCTTGAGCGGGATAGCGAACTCGACGCGCTGGAAACCCGGCGTCTGTTCCGTATCTGGGGTCTGGTTGTCATTCTGGTGGGCGTAGCTTAACCGATTAGACCCGTTGACAAACAGGGGCCGTGTGTATAAAGTGCGCGTCTCGCCGGCCAAGGCCGGCCGCCCGCAAGGGCAAGACCACCTGCCGAGGTGGCGAAATTGGTAGACGCGCTAGCTTCAGGTGCTAGTTGGGGAAACCCAGTGGAGGTTCGAGTCCTCTCCTCGGCACCAACTCCAAAAGCCCGCTCATCCGAGCGGGCTTTTGTTTTTCCGGTCCCGGCACCGGTGCCGCTGGTGGACCAGGACCAGCGCCCTGGCTCATATCCACCAGCCGCTCCCCGACCGCCGCCCCCGCCCCACGGCAGCCGTGCCCCGCGGACACGGCATACCCCTTGCAATGGCTTTCCCCGAGTTCGGTTCCAGCGCAACCCGAGGAGAGACACCATGCCCCAGAATCCCCTGCTCCAACTGCGAAGCCTGGGTCAGCGCATCTGGCTGGACCCGGGCTGGAGCCCGTCCATCACCGACGGCACCCTGCGCCGGCTGATCGAGGCGGACGGCCTGGCCGGGTTGAATGCCGGTCCCGCCCTCCCGGCCCGGGCGTTCCCCGCCGAACCCGGCCAGGCCGGGGCCGCCGCCGGACAGGCGGGTCCGGCGGAGATCCACGAACAGCTGGCGGTGGCCGGGATCCGCGCCGCGGCGGAGCTGTTCCGCCCCGCGTTCGAGAGCAGCGGCGGGAGCGACGGGCTGGTGAACCTCGGGGTATCACCCCGCCTGGCCGGGGATGCCGATGCCACCGTGAACGAGGCCCTGCGCCTGTGGCGGCTGGTGGACCGGCCCAACGTCCTGATCAAGGTGCCGGCCACCGCGGCGGGCCTGCCCGCCATCGAGCGGCTGGTCGCCGCCGGCGTCAACGTCAACGTCACACTGCTGTTCGGACTGCGCCGGCAGCGGCAGGTGCTGGCGCGCATCCTGGCGGGTCTGCAGCAGCGCTGCCGCGCCGGCCGCCCCGTTGCCGGCGGCCTGTCCGTCACCAGCCTTCATCCCGGCCGTATCGACTCGCGGGTCGATGCCCTGCTCGACCGGCTGCTGGAGACCGGCAACACCACCGGTGGCCTGGCCCGGAGGTTGCGCGGCCACGCCGCCATCGCCATCGCCCGCCTGGCCTACCGCGACTGGCGGGCGCAGCTCTCCGACCCCCGCTGGACCGAGGTGACCGGGCGCGGCGCCCTGGCGCCGCGCCTGCACTGGGATACCACCTTCAGCGGGGATCCGGCCCGCTTCCAGGTGAGGTACGTGGAGGCACTCATCGGCCCCGACACCCTCTGCACCCTGCCATTGCCCACCCTCGAGGCATTCCGCGACCACGGCCGGGCCGCCGCCCGGCTCGCCGAGGGACTCGACGCGGCCGAGGAGGTCGTGGATGCGCTCGGTGTTCTCGGCATCGACCTCGACGAGGTGGCGCTGGAGCTGGAGCAGGAGGGTCTCGCGCGTTCCGCGGCCGACTACGAGCATGCCCTCGGCAGCCTGGCTCCCGAACGCCTGGTGGCCTATGGATGAGGAGATGATCGTGGACCACCCGCCCACCGGCCGCGACCCGCGCCCGCGCCATCCCGGGGAGCACCCCGTGGTTCCCGCGCGCCGGCAGGATCGGGGGTGGCCGCTGTGAACGGCGCGGCCAAACCGGATGCACCGGTGCTGTTCGTGCTGTTCGGCGCTGCCGGCGACCTGAGCCGGCGGCTCATCGTGCCGGCCCTGTTCAACCTGCACCTGGACGGCCGGCTCCCGGCCGGCTTCCGGCTGCTCGGCATCGACCGCCGGGAACTGGGCGACGGGGCGCTCGCCGAGGACTATCGCGACGCCGTGACCCGCCACTCCCGCCGGGGGGCCCCGGAACCGGGCGCGTGGGAGGCGTTCGCCGCCGGCATCTCCTATCGGCGGGCGGACGTCAACAGCGGCGAGACCTACGCCAACCTTGCCGCAATGGTGCGGGCCCGTCCCCCGGGCGGGGGGCCCGAGCCCGTGGTCGTCTTCTATCTCGCCGTCCCGCCCACGCTCATCGAGCCCATCGTCAACGGGCTGGGAGAGGCGGGGCTGACCCGCGACGCCGATCACGCCCGGGTGGTGGCGGAAAAGCCCCTCGGCCGCGACCTGGACTCCTTCCGCGCCATCAACAGCGCCCTCGGCCGCCATTTCATCGAGCAGCAGACCTATCGCATCGATCACTTCCTCGGCAAGGAGACGGTCCAGAACATCCTGGCCCTGCGCTTCGCCAACCCCATCTTCGAGCCCATCTGGGACCGGCGCTACGTGGATCACGTCGCCATCACCGTGGCCGAATCCCTGGGCGTGGAGCACCGCGGCGCCTACTACGAGCGCGCCGGGGCCCTGCGCGACATGGTCCAGAACCACCTTCTCCAGCTGCTCTGCCTGGTGGCCATGGAGCCCCCGGTGGCCTATGACGCCGAGGACATCCGCAACAAGAAGATGGACGTGCTGCGGGCCCTGCGCCCGATTACCCGCGCCGGGGTGCACGAGGTGGCCGCGCGCGGGCAGTACGGCCCCGGCTGGCTGCGCGGCGTGCGCCTGCCCGGCTACCGCGGGGAACCGGCGGTGGATCTCCGCTCCAACACCGAGACCTTCGCCGCGCTGAAGCTGCAGGTGGACAACTGGCGCTGGCAGGAGGTCCCCTTCTACCTGCGTACCGGCAAGCGGCTCATGGACCAGGTTTCGGAAATCTCCATCCGCTTCCGCGACGTCCCCCACCGGGCGTTCCCCGACGCGGTGGGGCTGAATGCCCAGCCCGCCCGGCTGGTCATCCGGATTCAGCCCGATGAGGGCATCGACCTGAAGTTCATGGCCAAGGAGCCGGGGTCGCCGCTGCGTCTGCGGCCGGTGGATATGCGTTTCAGCTACCGCGAGGCGTTCGCCCAGGCCAGCCCGAACGCCTACGAAACCCTGCTCCGGGACGTGCTGCTCGGCGACGCCACCCTGTTCATGCGCGCCGACCAGGTGGAGGCGGCCTGGCGGCTGCTGATGCCGGTGCTGGAGGTGTGGGAGGAGACGCCCGCGGCCGACTTTCCCAACTACGCCGCCGGTAGCTGGGGGCCGGAATCGGCCCAGGTCCTGATGGCCCGCGACGGGCGCAGCTGGCTCTCCCCCACCCTGTCCGCCGGCTCCCGGCGGCAACCGGATCAAACCCGGGAGATGACCCGTGACGAACCTGACCCCGCCCCCACCCCCCCGGCCGGGGACGGAGACACCGTCTAGCCCCCGGGCTGCCTCCCACCGCCCCGCCGCCGGGGCGCGCGGCTTCAGGCTTCGCGCGCTCCCGCGCCGGGCCCTGCCGGCCCTGTTCCCCGTTGCGCTGAGCATACGGGCGGTGGCGCTGTTGACCTTCTGCGCCGGCGCGGTGCTGCTGATCTCGGCCGCATTCCCGGGCGTCGCCGGCCGGCTTGCGCTCCTGCGAGAGTACCTGCCCCTGCCCGCGGTGGAAGGAGCGCACCTGCTGTCGGTCAGTGCCGGCGTCGCGCTCCTCGCCCTCGCCCGCGGCATCGCCGGGCGGGTGCGCGGCGCCTATCGGCTGGCTCTGCCGCTGCTGCTGGCCGGGGCACTGTTTACCTTCCTGAAGGGTCTCGACTACGAGGAAGCGCTGTTTCTGCTCGGTGTGGCGGCGCTGCTCCATCTCCAGCGCGGACGCTTCGATCGCCACAGCTACCCCCTGTTCAGCCGCCGCAGCCTGCTCTGGGGCGCAGCGGCCATCGCCGGGCTCACCGTCTATGCCGCATTGACGTTCCGGCTCAACGGCACCCACTTCCTGCGTCCGCTCGCCGCCGCCGTGATCGGCTTTCTCGGCCTGCTGGGCTGGGCCTGGTTCCGTCTGCCGCGCCCCCCGCTGTCGCCCCCCGCCGCGGATGAACTGGACGCTGCCCGGCGCCTCATCCGCGCCCACGGCGGTAACCGTTTCGCCCACATCCTGTTCAGCGGCGACAAGTACCTGTTCCACGGCGGTGACGGAGAGGCGCTGATCCAGTACGCCCCCGTCCGCGGCAGCCTGGTGGCCCTGGGCGACCCGCTCGGCGATGCGGAGGAGTTCCCCGGGCTCGTGCTGGAATTCCGCGACTTCGCCGACCGCTACGGCCTCAACAGCGTGTTCTACGAGGTTTCCGAACGACACCTGCACCTCTACCACGACGCCGGTCTCGCCCTGTTCAAGCTCGGCGAGGCGGCCCGGGTCCCGGTGGCCGGCTTCACCCTCGCCGGCCGGCGCCACGGCTCCCTGCGCAGCTCGGTCAACCGCGCCCGCGGCGAGGGCGCCCGGTTCGAGCTGTGGCAGCCCCCCTTCGCCGAATCCGCCTGGGCGGAGCTGGAGCGGGTTTCCCGCGCCTGGCTGGCGGGTCGGCATGGCCACGAGCAGGGCTTTTCGCTCGGCCGGTTCGAGCGCGGCTACCTGGAGCTCGGTCCGGTGGCGGTGGTCTCGGTGGCGGGCCGGATTGCGGCCTTCGCCTCCCTCGGCTGCGACTACGGCGGACGCGAGGCCCTGGCCTTCGACCTGATGCGCCTCTCACCGGACGCACCGCCCGGGGTCATGGAGCTACTGCTGGTGGAGCTCCTCGGCGTGGCCGGACAACGGGGCTACCGTTACCTGGATCTCGGCGTCGCCCCCCTGAGCGGGGTGGGACGCAACCGCTTCGCGCGCCGGGGCGAGCGCATGGCCCGGCTGCTCTACGAGTACGGCAACCAGTTCTACGCCTACCAGGGCCTGCGCCGCTTCAAGCAGAAGTTCGATCCGATCTGGGAGGGCGTCTACCTCGCCTACCCGCCACTGGCACCGCTGCCGGGCCTGCTGCTGGACGTCTCGGCGCTGATCGCCGGCGGCTACCGGCGGGTGTTGCTGCGCAGGTCGTGAGACGCGCCCCCCGGCCGCCGGGCGGGGACCGACACCCGCCGATTGCAGGCCACCGGAGGGGCGCGACAGGTGTGCTTTGGCAACGCTTCTTAGTAGGATGGGGGCAGAAAACCCGGAACCCGCGGAAACCGGCAATCAGAACCGGAACGAGCCCCCACCCGGCCTGTCGCACCACCGCGCCACGCTACCGTGGGCCGTCGGTGGACGGGCCCCCGCACCATGGCGCCGAAGCCAGATAGAGGAGAAGCAACCCATGGAGAAGACCTTCGTCTACGCCTTCGAGGAAGGCGACGGCAGGAACAAGATGCTGCTCGGGGGCAAGGGCGCCAACCTGTGCGAGATGACCCAGATCGGGCTCAACGTCCCGCCCGGATTCGTCATCTCCACCGAGGCCTGCCTCGCCTACCTGGCCGACCCCAACCGCGAGCTGCCGGCCGGCGTCATGGACCAGGTGCGGATGCATGTCACCGGTCTCGAGCGCAAGACCGGCAAGACCCTCGGCGGCGCCGACAATCCCCTGCTGGTCTCGGTGCGCTCCGGCTCCGCCATGTCCATGCCCGGGATGATGGACACCATCCTCAATCTCGGCCTCAACCGCGCCACCCTCGAGGGGCTCATCCGCCAGACCGGCAACGAGCGCTTCGCCTACGACGCCTACCGGCGCTTCATACAGCTGTTCGGCAAGGTGGCGCTGGGAGTGGCGGACGAACCCTTCGACGAGGTCTTCGAGGCGGCCAAGCAGAGCGCCGGGGTGAAGCTGGACGTGGGGCTCTCGGCGCGCGACCTGGAGGGAATCTGCGGCCAGTTCCTGGAGGTGGTGGAGCGGGCCACCGGCGCGCCCTTCCCCGACGACCCCCACGCACAGCTGGAAATCGCCATCAAGGCGGTGTTCAACTCCTGGATGGGCAAGCGGGCGGTGGACTACCGCCGCGAGTTCCACATCACGCCGGCCATGGCCAACGGCACGGCGGTGAACGTGGTGACCATGGTGTTCGGCAACATGGGGGAGGACTCCGCCACCGGCGTGGGATTCACCCGCTATCCGGACACCGGCGAGAACCGGATGTTCGGCGAGTACCTGGTCAACGCCCAGGGCGAGGACGTGGTGGCGGGCATCCGCACGCCCAGGCCCATCGACGCCCTGGCCGAGGAGATGCCCGAGCTCCACCGCCAGCTGGTGGAGCTGCGCGACAAGCTGGAGTCCCACTACCGGGAGGTGCAGGACTTCGAGTTCACCATCGAGAAGGGCGTCCTCTACTGCCTGCAGACCCGCAACGGCAAGATGAACGCCCAGGCGCTGGTGCGCACCTCGGTGGAGATGGCCAACGAGGGGCTCATCGACCGCCGCCAGGCGCTGCTGCGCATCCAGCCGCAGGCGCTCGAGCAGATGCTCTTTCCCCGCCTGGCGCCGATGGCCAGCCACCGCCCCATCGCCCGCGGCCTGCCGGCCTCGCCCGGTGCCGCGGCGGGCCGGGCGGTATTCGACGCCGACCGCGCCGAACAGCTCGGGCGCGGCGGCCAGCCGGTCATCCTGGTGCGCGAGGAGACCAAGCCGGAGGACATCCACGGCTTCTTCGCCTCCCGGGGCATCCTCACCTCCCGCGGCGGCAAGACCTCCCACGCCGCCGTGGTGGCCCGGGGCATGGGCAAGCCGTGCGTGGCCGGTGCCGAGGGCATCCACGTGGATGTGCGCATGCGCCAGGCCTTCGTCGGCGAGCACACCATCCGCGAGGGGGATCTCATCACCCTCGACGGCACCACCGGCGAGGTCTACCTGGGCGAGGTGCCCATGATCGAGGCGGAGTTCTCCCCCGAGCTGGATACGCTGCTGGGCTGGGCCGACGCGGCGGCCGGGCTGCGGGTGATGGCCAACGCCGACACCCCGGAGGACGCCGAGCGGGCGCTGCGCTACGGCGCCATGGGCATCGGACTGTGTCGCACCGAGCGCATGTTCAACGCCACCGAACGCCTGCCGACGGTGATCGAGATGATCGTCGCCGAAAGCCCCGCCGATCGCCAGCACGCCCTGGACAAGCTGCTGCCCATGCAGCGGGAGGATTTCCGCGGCCTGTTCCGGGCCATGGCCCCGCGCCCGGTCACCATCCGCCTGCTCGACCCGCCCATCCACGAGTTCCTGCCCTCGGAGCAGCAGCTGGTGGAGGAGATCGACCGCCTCCGGCACCTGCGCGATACGGTGCAGGGCATGAACATCCTCTCCGATGCCGTGGAGTTCATCTACCGCGGCGGTACGGACCACCCCAGTGTCGCCCGCCTGGCCGACCCGCGCCTGGTGGAGGAGGCCATCGACAAGAAGGAGACCATGCTGCGCAAGGTCCGCGCCCTGCACGAGGTGAACCCCATGCTGGGCCACCGCGGCGTGCGCCTGGGACTCACCTTCCCGGAGATCTACACCATGCAGATCCGCGCCATCCTCGAGGCCGCCGCCGAGTGCCTGCAGGAGGGGCTGGAGGTGCACCCCGAGATCATGGTGCCGCAGGTGTGCACTGTGCAGGAGCTCAAGCGGGTCAAGGATCTGGTGAGCTTCATCCGCACGGACGTGGAGGAGCGCTACGGGGTACGGATGGCGTTCAGGTTCGGCTCCATGCTGGAGGTGGTGCGGGCCTGCATGCGCGCCGGCAGCCTGGCGGAGGAGGCGGAGTTCTTCTCCTTCGGCACCAACGACCTGACCCAGGCCGCCTTCTCCTTCTCCCGCGAGGATGCCGAGAACAAGTTCCTGCCCATGTACAACGAACACGGCATCCTGCAGGACAACCCCTTCGAGGTGCTGGACGTGAAGGGGGTGGGTCGGCTGATGGAGCTGGCCGTGGAGTGGGGCCGCGCCACCCGTCCCGACATGAAGGTGGGGATCTGCGGCGAGCACGGCGGCCACCCCGCATCCATCGCCTTCTGCCACCGGGTGGGGCTGACCTACGTCTCCTGCTCCGCCCCGCGGGTCCCCATCGCCCGCCTGGCGGCGGCCCAGGCGGCCCTCGATGCCGCCGGGGGAACCGGAACCCAGTCGCTGTAGTCACACACGATGGAATCCGGTTACCTCATCATCGAAACCAGCGAGCGCCATCCCGGACTGGTGCGGATCTACACCGCCACCGACCGGCCCCCGCGCCTGCCCGAGAGCGACAGCGAGGACCCCCGGATACGCTACCTGGCCAGCTTCAACGACGTGGATGCGGCCCTGATGCACGCCCACAACGCCCTGCGCCACCGGCTGGTGAACACCGACACCCGGCTCTACCGGGTCGAGCTGCCCCGGGCGATTGCCGCGGTGGAGTCCATCACCCTGTCCCACCGGCGCAATTATCTGGACCCCTGGCTCGATCCCGGCGTCAGGGAGACCATCGACACCATGGCCGCTGCGCGTGCGGCGCACCAGCAGCAGCAGGTCAGGATCTGGAATTGGGTGGGCTGGATCGCGCTCGCCCTGCTGGCGGCGCACGCCCTGACGGCGTTCCTGTAGACAGGAGGCCCGGCGGCCGCGATGGCCACCGGGCCGTTCCGGCAACCGCCTCAGGCGAAGGGGTTGCGCAGGACGATGGTCTCGTTGCGATCCGGACCGGTGGAGATGATGTCCACGGGCACACCCACCACCTCCTCCATGCGCTTGAGATAGGCGCGGGCATTGGCGGGCAGCTGGTCGTAGTCGCGGACGCCGACGGTGGACTCCGTCCAGCCGGGCATCTCCTCGTAGACCGGCGCGCAGCCCTCGTAGGCCTCGGCGCCCACGGGGGGGGCGTCGAGCAGGGTCTCGCCATGGCGGTAACCCACGCACAGCCGGATGGTGTCGAGGCCGTCGAGCACATCGAGCTTGGTGACACACAGGCCGCTGACGCTGTTCACCCGCACGGAGCGGCGCAGGGCCACGGCGTCGAACCAGCCGCAGCGACGCGGCCGGCCGGTGGTGGAGCCGAACTCGTGACCGCGCTCGGCCATGTAGGCACCCACCGTGTCGAGCAGCTCCTTGCCGTCGTAGAGCTCGGTGGGGAACGGACCGGAGCCCACGCGGGTGGTGTAGGCCTTGACGATGCCGACCACGTAGTCGAGGTAACGGGGTCCGAAGCCGCTGCCGGTGGACGCGCCGCCGGCGGTGGTGTTGGAGGAGGTCACGAAGGGGTAGGTGCCCTGGTCGATATCCAGCAGCGTCCCCTGCGCGCCCTCGAACAGGATGTTGCCGCCCCGGTCGGCGATGTCGTAGAGGATGGCGGGAATGTCCGCCACCAGCGGGACGATGCGCTCGGCCATGGCCAGGGTCTCGTCCAGCACCTGCTGGAAGTCCACCGCATCGGCCTTGTAGTAGTGCTGCAGGGCGAAGTTGTGGTAGTCCAGCACCTCGCCCAGCTTGGCGGCGAAACGCTCCCGGTGCAGCAGGTCGCCCACCCGCAGTCCGCGGCGGGAGACCTTGTCCTCGTAGGCCGGGCCGATGCCGCGTCCGGTGGTGCCGATGGCGGCCTTCCCGCGGGCCCGCTCGCGGGCATGATCCAGCGCCACGTGGTAGGGCAGGATGAGGGGGCAGGCCTCGCTGATGCGCAGCCGCTCCTCGGCCGGGACGCCCCGGGCCTTGAGCATGTCCAGCTCCTCGATCAGCGCCGCGGGCGAGAGCACCACGCCGTTGCCGATCAGGCACTGCACGCCCTCGCGGAGTATGCCCGACGGAATCAGGTGCAGAACGGTCTTCTCACCGTTGATCACCAGCGTATGGCCGGCGTTGTGCCCGCCCTGGAAGCGCACCACGGCGGCGACGCCCTCGGTGAGCAGGTCCACTACCTTGCCCTTGCCCTCGTCACCCCACTGGGTGCCGATCACGACTACGTTCTTGCCCATTTGTCCGACTCGTTTGACGGTTTCACAGCCTGCTGTTCAGGACGCCACCGGCGTCACCGTCCAGCTCCCCCCCTGCAGTACCAGGACGCGGTCGCAACCGTGCGCCCCGGGTGTTCCCTCCGCGCCGGGCAGGGCGCAGATGACCCGCTCCCCCGCCGCGCGCAGTTCCGCTACCCGGCTTGCCTGCGCCGGGTCCTCCGTCCATGGCGCGTAAATACCCCCCGCCGGCTCCCGGGCTTCCGGCAGCAGGCTCACCAGCGCCCGCAGGTCGGCGCTGAACCCCGTGGCGGGGCGGGCACGTCCGAACACGCGCCCGATGTCGTCGTAGCGTCCGCCCTGCGCCACCGCCTGGCCACGGCCGGGCAGGTAGGCGGCGAACACCGGACCGGTATGGTAGTGGTATCCGCGCAGCTCGGCCAGATCGAAATAGAGCGGGACTCCCGGCATGCGCTGACCGAGCAGCCCGGCAATGCGCTCCAGGTCCGCCAGCGCGGCCTCCACTTCGGCGCCGGCATCCGCCAGGGCGGCACGCGCCTCGGCGAGCACCCCGGGGCCCCCGTTGAGCGCCGCCAGCCGGCCCAGCATGGCCCGGTCGCCCGGGTCCAGCGCCCAGCCGGCGAGGCTCGCCTCGATCTCGGCGCCGGCCTTGCGCTGCAGGGCCTCGAACAGGATACCCTCCTGCTCGGCCGACAGCCCGGCCCGGCGCGAGAGGCCGCGGAAAATCCCCACGTGCCCCAGGTCCACGTGGGCCTCGTCATGGCCGGTGACGCGCAGGGTCTCCAGCATCAGGCACAGCACCTCCACGTCGCTCTCCACCCCGGCGTGGCCATAGAGCTCGGCGCCCACCTGGAGCGGGCTGCGGGTCTCGCCGGCGGCGCCGGGGCGGGTGTGCAGCACCGTGCCCAGGTAGCAGAGCCGGGTCGGCAGGTCGCTGTGCAGGCGGCGGGCATCGATCCGCGCCACCTGCGGCGTCATGTCCGCGCGCACGCCCAGCAGCCGCCCGGAGAGCTGATCGGTCAGCTTGAAGGTCTTGAGCTCGAGGTCGTGCCCCACCCCGGTCAGCAGTGACTCGAGGTACTCGACGAAGGGGGGAATGACCAGATCGTAGCCCCAGCCGTCATAGAGGTCGATCAGCCGCCGCCGCAGCTGCTCGACGCGCCGCGCCTCCGGCGGCAGCAGCTCCTCGATCCCTTCCGGGAGCAGCCAGCGCCCGGAGTCGGTCAGTGTCTCTTCGTTCATTCCGGTATCCAAGGGACCCTCAGACGAACATCCGCACCAGCGTGAGCAGCGCCAGTCCCACGATGATGCTGCTCAGGCCGACGAAGCGCAGGGTGCGATCGTCCATCCGGGCCACCATCAGGACCATCCGGCGCCAGCCACCGGGATTGGCGAAGGGCAGCAGGCCCTCGATCACCAGCACCAGGGCGAGAGCGGCGAGCAGATCAGTCCATAGCATGGCTTGGGTTCACAAAAAAATGCCGGGCCCAGTGTACGGCGACACCTGCCCGGTCACGTGGTTTCCACCTGCCGGTGGGAGCGGGGCGTCAGCGCGCCACCCCCTGCTCGGGATTCTTGAAGTAGCGGAAAAACTCGCTGTCGGGCTGCATCAGAATCACATCGGAGCGATCGCGGAAGGTGTCCCGGTAGGCACGCAGCGAGCGATAGAAGGCATAGAACTCCGGATCCCGGGTGTAGGCCTTGGCGTAGATGTCGGTGGCGCGGGCATCGCCCTCACCGCGAATCACCTCCGCGTCGCGATAGGCCTCCGCCAGGATCACCGTGCGCTGCCGGTCGGCATCGGCACGGATGCGTTCGGCCGCCTCGGCACCGCGGGAGCGGAAGTCGCGGGCCACGCGGGCGCGCTCGGCTTCCATGCGCCGGTAGACCGAGCCGCTCACCTCGGCGGGGAGCTCGATCTGCTGGATGCGCACGTCCACCACGCTGATGCCCAGCTCGCTGACCTGCCGGTTGGCGTTCTCGGTGAGGATGTCCATGATCTGGGCCCGATCGCCCGAAACCACCTCCTGCACGGTACGCTTGGCGAACTCGCTGCGCAGGCCGTCCTTGAGGATCTGGGACAGGCGCATCGCGGCGGTCCGCTCGTCACCGCCGGTACGCTGGTAGAAGCGCCCCACGTCATCGATACGCCACTTCACGAACGAGTCCACCATCACGTTCTTCTTCTCGCTGGTGAGGAAACGCTCCGGCGCCTCGTCCAGGGTGAGAATGCGGCCGTCGAACTTGCCCACGTTGTAGATCAACGGGAACTTGAAGTGGATACCCGGCTCCAGGTCCGTGCGCACGATCTCGCCCAGGCGGAACAGGATCGCCTTCTGGCGCTCGTCCACGGTGTAGATGGAGAAGGCGCCCAGCACCAGCAGTGCCAGCAGCCCGATGACTCCCAGTTTCACGCTGTTCTGTCCCATTAGCGAACCCCCCGGCGGCTGCGCAGTTCTTCACGTCCGCGCGACTCCGCCTCCCGGCTGCCGATGGCCGCGCCGCCCGTGGGCGAGAGGGCGTCGCCCTCCTGGCGGGCCTGGGCCTCGGCGCCACGCTGCATCAGCTGGTCGAGGGGAAGGTACATGAGGTTGTTGCCCCCTTCCACGTCCACCATCACCTTGCTGCTGTTGGCCAGCACCGACTCCATGGTCTCCAGGTAGAGACGCTGGCGGGTCACCGCGGGTGACTTCCGGTATTCGGTCAGCAGCTGCTCGAAACGGCTCGCCTCACCCTCGGCCTGGGCGATGACCTGGGCCTTGTAGGCGTTGGCCTCCTCCAGCTGGCGCGCGGCATTGCCGCGGGCGACGGGAACGATCTCGTTGGCATAGGCCTCGGCCTCGTTCTTGAGCCGCTGCTCGTCCTCACGGGCCTTGATGGCGTCCTCGAAGGCGCCCTGCACCTGCTCCGGCGGCTGGGCGTCCTGGAGGTTGACGCTGGTGATCTGCAGACCGGTGCCGTAGCGGTCGAGGATCTCCTGGATCAGCGTCTCGGTCCGGGTCATGATCTCGCTGCGCCCCTCGGTGAGGGCGAAGTCCAGCTTGCTCTTGCCGATCACCTCGCGCACGGCGCTCTCGGTGGCCTCGCGCAGGGTCAGGTCTGGGTCCCGCACCAGGAACACGTAGTCCTTGATGTCCTTGACCCGGTACTGCACCGCCAGGGCCACGGAGATGATGTTCTCGTCCTGGGTCAGCATGGAGGCCTGGCGCTGGATATTGCGGATCTGCTCCACGTTGACCTTCTCCACCGTCTGGATGAAGCGCGGCACCCAGTGCGGTCCGGGGCCGGTGGTCTTCACGTAGCGGCCGAACTGGAGCACCACGGCGCGCTCGGCCGGAGCAACGATATAGATGCCGCTGAAGACCCACACGGCCACCAGCGCGCCCAGCACCAGCCCGAGACCGATGCGGCTGGCGCCGCCACCGCCCCTGCCACCGCCAGAGCCGCTCTCGCCGCCGCCCTTGCCGCCGAACAGGCCACCCAGCTTCTGCTGGAACTTGCGTGCCAGTTCATCCAGATCGGGCGGCCCCTGGTCTCCCCCCTGGCTGCCCCAAGGGTCCTTGCCACTGCCTCCCGGTTCGTTCCAGGCCATGCGCTTCACTCCATTGCGGTCCATTCGCCGGCAGCAGCCGGCTCGGAATGTGGAATTCTATGGGTCAAGAGCGGGTGCCGCAAGGCACGGCTTCAGCGGGCGAGGCCGGCCAGCCGCTCCTGGTGCCCCTCGCGGGAGGCCAGCTGGTCGAGCTGGCGGCGCGGCAGCTGCACCTCGATGCGCCAGCCGCCGTCCTCGGCGTCGCTTTCCGCCAGCACCGCCCCCAGCTCGAACAACCGCGCGCGGAGACGTCCCGCGGTAGGCGGCAATTCGACCCAGCCGCGCACGACTTCGCCCGCCAGCAGCTCAGACAGCGCCTGGCGCAGGAGTTCCAGACCGGCGCCCGTGGCCGCCGAGATCCAGACCCGGCACGGACGCCCCTCCCCGTCCCGCTCCAGCCGCGGCTGCACGTCCGCAAGTGCGTCGATCTTGTTGTAAACCTCCAGCTGCGGGAGGGTATCGGCGCCGATCTCCGCCAGCACCTGGTTGACCTGGCGGATCGCCGCGTCGCGCTGGGGGTCGTGGGCATCCACCACCTGCAGCAGCAGCGTCGCCTCCAGGGTCTCCTCCAGGGTGGCGCGGAAGGCCGCCACGAGCTCGTGGGGCAGGTGGCGGATGAATCCCACCGTGTCGGCCAGCACCACGTCACCCACCTCGGCCAGCCGGATGCGGCGCAGGGTCGGGTCGAGGGTGGCGAAGAGCTGATCGGCGGCATAGACTTCCGCCCCCGTCAGGGTGTTGAACAGGGTGGATTTGCCGGCGTTGGTGTAACCCACCAGGGACACGGTGGGCACCGTGGCGCGGCGGCGGGCCCGGCGTCCCTGGTCACGCTGGCGGCGCACCTTTTCCAGCCGCCGGTGAATGGTGCGGATGCGCTCGCGCAGCAGCCGGCGGTCGGTCTCCAGCTGGGTCTCGCCGGGACCGCGCAGGCCGATACCGCCCTTCTGCCGCTCCAGGTGGGTCCAGCCCCGCACCAGCCGGGTGGCGAGGTGCTCCAGCTGGGCCAGCTCCACCTGCAGCTTGCCCTCGTGGGTACGGGCCCGCTGGGCGAAGATATCGAGGATCAGGCCGGTCCGGTCGAGCACGCGGCACTGGAAGGCCCGTTCCAGGTTGCGCTCCTGGGCCGGTGACAGCGCGTGGTTGAACAGCACCACCTCCGCCTCCCCGGCCTCCACCTGGAGCGCCACCTCTTCCACCTTGCCGGTGCCGATGTAGTACTTGGGATCGGGCTGGGTGCGCGAGCCGGTCACGATGGCGACCGGCTCGGCACCAGCGGATACTACGAGACGCTCGAACTCCTCCAGATCCTCGCTGACGGAATCGTTCGGAAGCTCGAGGTGGACGAGAACCGCCCGTTCGCCGCCGCGTGGACGCTCAAACAAGCGAACGACCCCGCTGCGACATGCGGGCCTCAGGCATTACCCGGTTCAGGGCTGTCGCCGCCGCCATTCGCCGGCGGGGCGATGCGGATGTTGCGCGCCGGGACGATGGTGGAGATGGCATGCTTGTAGACCATCTGGCTCACGGTATTCTTGAGCAGCACCACGAACTGATCGAAGGACTCGATCTGACCCTGGAGCTTGATGCCGTTGACGAGATAGATGGATACCGGCACCCGTTCCTTGCGGAGGGTGTTCAGGAAAGGGTCTTGTAGGGACTGCCCTTTTGACATTGCGTATTCTCCTTATTATGCACGGGTACGGCTGCATGGAGCCGGGCCGGTGCTGAAAACTGCGGCCTATTAAAAAAGCCTGTGCAGACCACAGGCGCTCACAAAAAAACGGCAAGGGAATAGAAGTATAACTTAATTCTATACCTCTCCCCTATATGGTGGAGCCGTTGAGGATTTTCAAGACCTGTTCGATTGGATTCGACCCCAGGCTGTCGACCCAGTTCACTCCGGGCCAGCCGCGCAGCCAGGTAATCTGGCGCTTGGCCAGCTGGCGGGTGGCCGCGATGCCCCGCTCCACCATCTCCCCATGGCCGATCCGCCCCTCCAGGTATGACCACACCTGGCGGTAACCCACCGAGCGCATGGAGGGCAGGCCGGGATGCAGATCCCCGCGCCGGCGCAGACGCTCCACCTCAGCCTCGAAACCGGCGGCGAGCATGGCGTGGAAGCGCTGCTCGATGCGCTCATGGAGCACGGCGCGCCGGGCCGGTGCCAGGGCGAGGGGCACGGCCTCCACCCCCGGCTGCGCGGTGGCGTGCTCGGCCCACAGGGCGGACAGGGGACGGCCGGTCAGCTCCCACACCTCCAGCGCCCGCTGGATGCGCTGGGGGTCGTTGGGGTGGATGCGGCGGGCCGCCTCCGGATCCACCCGCGCCAGCCGGGCATGGAGGGCGGCCAGCCCCTCGGCCGCCAGCTCCGCTTCCAGGCGGGCGCGCACCGCCGGGTCGGCCGCCGGCAGGTCGGAAAGACCGGCCGCCAGGGCGCGGAAATAGAGCATCGTCCCCCCGACCAGCAGGGGGATGCCGCCCCCGGCGCGGATGGCCTCCATCTCGCGCAGCGCATCGCTGCGGAACCGGGCCGCGGAGTAGGACTCGGCCGGATCGAGGATGTCGATGAGCCGGTGGGGCGCCTCCGCCAGCAGTTCCGGGCCCGGCTTGGCGGTTCCGATGTCCATCTCCCGGTAGACCAGGGCCGAGTCGACGCTGATGATGCTGCAGGGCAGACGGCGCACCAGCTCCACCGCCAGGTCGGTCTTGCCCGAGGCGGTGGGGCCCATCAGGAAGATGGCCGGCGGGGGACGGCGGGGGACGGTCACCGCTCAGCGGCCGCGCAGGAACAGGGCGTCGAGCTCGGCCAGCCCCAGCTCCACCCAGGTGGGACGGCCGTGGTTGCACTGGCCGCTGCGCTCGGTCCGCTCCATGTCCCGCAGCAGGGCGTTCATCTCCGGCAGGGTGAGCTGGCGATTGGCCCGCACCGAGCCATGGCAGGCCAGGGTGGCGAGACCCTCGTTGATGCGCTCCTCAACCCGGCGGCTGGTGCCGTGCTCGAGCAGGTCGGCCACCAGGTCGCGCACCAGCTGCCCGGCGTCGGCGTCCCGCAGCAGCGCCGGCACCTGGCGCACCACCACGCTCCCCGGCCCGCTGCGCTCCAGCCCGATCCCCACCCCCCGGAAGAAGTCGGCCTGGTCCTCGGCGCAGCCCGCCTCCCGCTCGCTGAGGCGCACCGTCACCGGCACCAGCAGCGGCTGGCTGCGGATTCCCTCCCCGCTCTCCAGCGCCGCCTTCATGCGCTCGTAGGTGATGCGCTCATGGGCGGCGTGCATGTCCACCAGCACCAGCCCGCGGGCGCTCTGGGCGAGGATGTAGATGCCGTGGATCTGGGCCACCGCGTAGCCGAGCGGCGGCATCTGCGGCTCCGCCTCCACGTCCGGCGGGGCGGCCGGCGCAACGGCGCTTCCCGCTAGCGGTGGTGGCGCCACGCTCGCCGCCCCGGCCCGGGCGAGTTCCCCATAGGGATCGCCCGCCGGCTCGCGGAGGTTCAGCGCCATGGTCCGCCGGGATACCGGCCAGGCCGCCGCCGGGGTCGGGCTCGCGGCGGGCTGGTGCTCCGGGCGGCCGGCGCGGGCGCCGGCCAGCGCCTCGTGCAGGGCGCGGAACAGGAAGTCGTGCACGCTGCGCCCGTCCCGGAACCGCACCTCGTGCTTGGTGGGGTGGACATTCACATCCACCCGCTCCGGGTCCAGGGTCAGGAACAGCACGAAGGCGGGGTGGCGGCCGCCGTAGAGGACGTCCTTGTAGGCCTGGCGCACGGCGTGCCCCACCAGCTTGTCGCGCACCATGCGGCCGTTGACGAAGAAGTACTGCAGATCCGCCTGGCTGCGGGAGAAGGCCGGCTCGGCCACCCAGCCGTCCAGATGCAGCCCGGCGGCCTCCACCGCCACCGGCAGGGCGTGCTCCAGGAACGCCTGGCCGCAGGCGGCCGCCACCCGCCGGTCCCGCTCCAGGGAGCCGGACGCGGCGCCCAGCTCCAGCACCCGGCGCTGGTTGTGGCTGAGGTTGAAGGTGACATCGGGGCGCGCCAGGGCCAGGCGCCGGACCAGCTCCTCGATATGGCCGAACTCGGTCTTTTCGGTGCGCAGGAACTTGCGCCGCGCCGGGGTGTTGAAGAACAGGTCGCGCACCTCCACCGTGGTGCCGCGGGGGTGGGCCGCGGGGGCGGGCGGACGCTCGGCGCTGCCCTCCACCTCGATGCGCCAGCCCTGCGGCAGCGCCTCGGTCCGCGAGGTCAGGGTCAGCCGCGACACCGAGGCGATGCTGGCCAGCGCCTCGCCGCGGAACCCGAGGCTGGCCACATGGGCGAGATCGTCCACTTCGCTGATCTTGCTGGTGGCATGCCGGCTCAGGGCCAGGCCCAGGTCGTCGGGATGGATGCCCTGGCCGTCGTCGCGGACCCGGATGAGGCGTACCCCGCCCCCCTCCACCTCCACCTCCACGCGCCGGGCGCCGGCATCGAGGCTGTTCTCCAGCAACTCCTTGACCACGGAGGCCGGCCGCTCCACCACCTCGCCGGCGGCGATCTGGTTGGCGACCCGGGTGCTGAGCGGATGGATGCGCATGGCGGCGGAACGGACTTCGGCGGCGATTCAGGCGCTACAGGATAGCACGGGGCCGACCCGCGGGAGCAGGCAGCGGCTGCCCCCCGGCCCCGCGCCCGGCCACGGAGGATGCAACCCATCATCACGACATGAAGGCCACGGGGAAAAGCGAAAGGAAATCAACCGCAGATTACGTTGATTGACGCTGATTGCTTGGTGCCCGGAGCCTGGTCGCACTGCTGAATCACAGGTTGGTAAGGCCGGCGGCATCGGGGGGGCGCCCTTGAACACCCGCGTCGGAATGGTCGGGGGGCAATCCACCACATCGACGGCATAATCTGCGTAAATCAGCGTAATCTGCGGTAAAAAGTCCTTTCCTTTCGTGACCTTCGTGCCCTCGTGGTGAGAAACGGGCGCACTCCCGGCGGGTGAAGAGACAAGCAGGGCCGGATCAGCCGTCGCTGGCGGCGGGGATGGCGAGTTCCTGGCCGACCCGCAGCATGTCGCCGGTCAGGCCGTTGCGGCGGCGCAGGCTGTCCACGCTGACCCGGTACTGGGCGGCGATGCCCGAGAGGGTCTCGCCGCGGGCCACCGCGTGGCGGGTGGGCTGGGTCCGGGCGAGGAGGGTTCCGGGAGGCGGCTTGCGCTGGAAGTACTGGCGCACCCCGGTCAGGATGGCCTCGGCGAGCCGCCGCTGGTGGCCGCGTTCGCGCAGCTTGCGCTCCTCCTCGGGGTTGGAGATGAAGGCCGTCTCCACCAGGATGGAGGGCACGTCCGGGGACTTCAGCACCGCGAAACCGGCCTGCTCCACCCGGCGCTTGTGCAGCGGATGCAGCCGGCCGAGATTGCCCAGCACCGCGTCCCCCACCTCCAGGCTGCTCTCGATGGTGGCCGCCTGGGAGAGATCGAGCAGCACCGAGGCGAGCAGCTGATCCTTGTCGTCGAGGCTCACGCCCCCCACCAGGTCGGCTGAGTTCTCCCGCTCCGCCAGCCAGCGCGCCGCTTCGCTGCTCGCGCCCCGCTGGGAAAGGGCGAAGACCGAGGAGCCGCGGGCGCGGCGGTCGGTGAAGGCGTCGGCATGGATGGAGATGAAGATGTCGGCACGATGCTCGCGGGCCTTCTGCATGCGCTGGCGCAGTCCCACGTAGTAGTCGCCGTCGCGGATCAGCACCGGGCGCATGCCCGGCTCCTTCGCCACCAGCTGGGCCAGCTCCCGGGCCACCGCCAGGGTGACATCCTTCTCCCGGGTGCCGCGGCTGCCGATGGCGCCGGGATCCTCGCCGCCGTGACCGGCGTCGATGGCCACCACCAGCTCGCGGGGCTGCGCGGGGGACGGCTCGTCCGCCACCGTGACGGGGGGCCGGGTGGCGGCCGCGGCGGTCTCGTCGGCGTCGAAAAGATCCACCACCAGCCGGTGTCCGTACTGCTGATTGGGCTTGAGCAGGAACGACTTGGGCCGCACCGCCCCGTTCAGGTCCAGCACCACCCGCAGGTCGGAGCCGTTGCGCACGCCACTGCGGATGGCGCTGAAGAAGCGGCTTTTCATACCGGACCCGATGGGCTCGGCGAGGCCGGCGCCGGCCAGATCGATGACCAGCCGGGCGGGATCCTCGAGACGGAAAATCCGGTGTTCCAGGGGACCGCTCAGGTCGAACACCAGGCGCACGTTGTCCGGGGCTTCCCATACCCGCAGCCCCTGGACCTGCACGGAACCGGCCTCGGCGAGCGCCGGAACGCACAGCAGCAGTAGTGCGACAGCTCTGAGAAATTTCATGAACTTCGGCCCGCGAACGGTTGCTTCCTTTGATTATTTAAACCCATGCCGCGGGATTTTCAAGTTTTCTCAGCGATTACCGGAAGATACATCACAAATTTCGAAGAATTGATGAGGTCCGGCGGCAGCCTGGCCCGCGGCGGCCTCAGGCCCCCAGGAGCCTGTCGGACTTGAGACTGATCTACTGCGCCGGCGGGACAGCGGTCCATATGAGGCCGATTTTTCGTTACATAGACCCACTATGCGCCTCAAAATCGGCCCCATCTGTCCTCGCTCTCCCACTCGACTCGCTACGATCGCTCAAGTCCGACAGGCTCCCAGGCGGGCGAGAAGCCGCTCGCCGCGGGGCGTGCCGGCCCGCAGCATAGCCCGGCGGGAGCGGTCGGCATAGGCCAGGTTGATCTCCAGGTCGGGAGCCGGGAGCGCCCCGTCGCCCCGTTCCGGCCACTCCACCAGGCACACCGCCTCCGCCCCCAGGTAGTCGCGCAGGCCGAGATAATCGAGCTCCTCGGGGTCCTGCAGGCGATAGAGATCGAAGTGGTAGACCCGCCGCCCCTCCACCTCGTAGGGCTCAACCAGGGTGTAGGTGGGGCTCTTCACCCGGCCGCCATGGCCGAGGCCCTGGAGGAAGCCGCGGGCCAGGGTGGTCTTGCCGGCGCCGAGGTTGCCGTGCAGGAAGATGACCGCCCCTTCCCGGCAGACCCGGGCCAGCGCCGCCCCCAGCGCCAGGGTGGCGGCCTCGTCGGGCAGGTGGCGGGTGAGCCCGGTCACGGGTTCACCCGCCGGCGCAGGTGGGGCAACAGGTCGGTGGCGAGCAGGCCGCGCTCGCCGCCGGCCGCGGCCGCGGCGTCCGCGGCCCGGGCGTGGAGACAGACCCCCAGCTCGGCGGCGACCCGGGCCGGGATTCCCTGGGCCAGCAGGGCGCCGATGATGCCGCCGAGCACGTCGCCCATGCCGCCGCTGGCCATCCCCGGATTGCCCGCGGGGCAGACGCCGGGGGTTTCCGCCGGCCCCTGCACCAGGGTGCCGGCTCCCTTCAGGACCAGTACGCCGCCATAGCGGGCCTGCAGCGCGGCGGCGGCGGCGAAGCGGTCCGCCTGCACCGCGGCCGCCTCGCGGCCCAGCAGTCGGGCCGCCTCGCCCGGGTGGGGGGTGAGCACCCAGTCCGACCGCTCGCGGGGTGCCTCCACCAGCAGGCCGAGGGCGTCGGCATCGAGCAGCAGGGGCCGGCCGCTGTCGAGCACCGCCTCCAGCAGCGCCCACGCCCACGCCGAGCGGCCCAGCCCCGGCCCGGCCGCCACCACCGTGGCGCGTTCGAGGAGCGGGGCGAGCGCGGCCACGCCGTCCACCCCGTGGGCCATGATCTCGGGCCGCGCCTGGGCGACCAGCGCCGCGTGCTCCGGATGGGTGGCCAGGCTCACCAGGCCGGCGCCGGCGCGCAGCGCGCCCTCGGCGGCCATGCGCGCGGCGCCGGCCATGCCGGGCGCCCCGCCCACCACCAGCAGGTGGCCGAAATCGCCCTTGTGGGCGGTGCGGGGACGGGGCGCGAGCCAGGCGGCATGGTCGTCGGCATCCAGAAGGCGGGCGGAGGGCCCGAGGGCCGCCGGCACCGCGGCGGGAACGCCCAGGTCGTCGTAGACCAGCCGGCCGCAGCGCCCGGGCCCGGCGCCGGTCACCAGGCCCTGCTTGAGGCCGATGAAGGTGACGGTGACCCGGGCGGCCACGGCGCGGCCGAGCACCGCGCCCGTGTCGGCATGCAGCCCCGAGGGGATATCGAGCGCCAGCACCGGCCGGCCGCTGTCGTTCAGGGCGTCGATGGCCGCCGCCCACACCCCCTCCACCGGACCGTCGAGTCCCGTGCCCAGCAGTCCGTCCACCAGCAGGTCACAGTCAACCGGGGCGCCGGCCTCGAATCCCACCGGCTCCACCCCCGCCGCCCGCAGCCGCGCCAGGGCCGCGTCCGCATCGCCCCCGGCACGGGGACCGTTGCCCACCTGCCAGGCCGTGACCTCGAGTCCCGCCTCCCGGGCCAGCCGCGCCACCACGTAACCGTCGCCACCGTTGTTGCCGCTGCCGCACAGCACCCCCAGGCGGCGGCTCTCGGGCCAGCGTGCGCGCAGGACCCGGAAGGCCGCGGCGCCGGCCCGTTCCATCAGGGTGGCGCCGGGGATGCCATGGACCTCGATGGCCAGGCGATCGAGCTCCCGGACCTGGTCGGCGCGGTAGAGGGCTGTGGGCAGGCGGGTGGTGGGCATGGGGTTCGGTTTGCGTGCGCTCCGGCGCTCGGCGGTTCCTGCATTCCTGGTATGAGGGATGCCGACCCGGATCCCGGCCCGGGCCGCGAAAGGGTCAGGGTCAGTATACTAGTGTAGTGCGTCACTCTTGG
>NPIF01000084.1_pt2 | contig 133351 bp, 97 predicted proteins | sample 8637461 | NCBI WGS metagenome assembly NPIF01 (sample SAMN07420641, study PRJNA396082) | bioreactor metagenome | isolation source: sample BR12 brine-fed electro-methanogenic bioreactor BR | place: Japan: Kochi | collected 2016-12-09 | reverse complement strand
ACGGTTTCCTAAACCGTAGGTCGCAGGTTCGAATCCTGCCGGGCGCAATTGGGATTCGATATGGGCCGTTCGAGTGTATACAGGCCCGGATGGGTGGCTCTTGTCGTGGACGGTTTTCTGCGTTGCCCGGCGGCCGTGATTCGCAGTGGGTTCGAACAGAGGCGTTCGGCGAGGCTGACGCCGCGACCCGCGAAGCTGACGCCGCGGCCCGCGAGATTCGTCGATTGGTGCGGGCGATGGGCCAGGATGGATGGACGGCGCCGTGCTGACGATTGGTTCGCTGAGACTCCCCCACCCCTTCGTCCAGGCGGCCTTGAGCGGCTACAGCGACCTGCCCATGCGCCGGGTGGCGCGGCACTGCGGGGCGGTTTACTGCGTCAACGAAGTGGTCATCGACCGGAGCGTGCTGCACGACGGCGCGTGGCAGCGGCAGTTGCTGAGCGTGCCGGAGGATGATCATCCCGTCGGGGCGCAGATCATGGGGGCCGACCCGGCCGCTTTCGGACCGGCCGCTCGTCGGCTGGCCGACGCCGGCTACGACGTTATCGACATCAATTTCGGCTGTCCGGTGAAGAAGGTGCTCAAACGCTGCCGTGGGGGCTTTCTGCTCGGGGATCCTGAAACTGCGCTGGCCATGGTGCACCGGGTGCTTGACGCGGTCGGCGGGGACAAGCCGGTGACCGTGAAGATGCGCCGGGGAATCGACGAGTCCGCCGAGAGCGAGAGGTGTTTTTTCGCGATTCTCGAAGGGGCGTTCGAGGCCGGCGTGGACGCGATTACCGTTCACGGCCGAACGGTTCATCAGCGCTATTCCGGGCCCAGCAACTGGGCGTTCCTTCGGAAGGTCAAGGCGCACGTCGGGCCGCGCACGATCCTGGGCAGCGGGGACTTGATGACCGCCGCGGACTGCCTGGCGATGATGCGCGAGACGGGGGTCGACGGGGTTACGATCGCGCGCGGGGCGTTGGGCAATCCATGGGTCTTTCGCGAATGCCTGGCATTGCATGCCGGTGAGCCGCGGCCGCCCGCTCCGAGTGTGGCGGAACAGGGGGAAATCCTCCGCCGCCATCTGGCAGAGGGGGTGGCGTATTACGGTCCGGATGAGGCCGGCCGAGTGCTGGCCCGGACGGGGATTCGGTACGCCCGGCGGCATCCGCAGGCGAAGCGGGTGCGGGCGGCGTTCAGCGCGGTGAAATCGACGGCCGATTTTGAGGCGGTGCTGCGGGCGTGGTACGCGGCGGCGGCGGTGCTGACGGCCGCGGCGGGTTTGGAACACCTTGGCTGCTGATGGCTTGGGGTGGGCGTTGGGGAGGCGGTAGAGACGCCGCGCGGCCAAGTGGGCGCGGCGGCATTGACCCCCCGGTGGTCGCATTCCGGCGATTGGCGCTCACGCGATGAGGGATCAATGAAACAGCCCGGCGCGCGGTTGCGCGCCGGGCTGGGTAACATGCCGTAATGAACTGGATTGAATGAAGCGTTTACGGTCCGGTCAGCCGCGGCTGGAAGTAGGTGAAGTCGGTGAGGTCGACGTCGAGGTCCTCGTCGACATCAAACACCGTGCAGTTCCAACCGAGATCTCCCGCACCGTCGCCATTGAAACAGCGCTGGAAGACGGCGAAGTCGAGCAGATCCTCGGTGCCGTCTCCATTGGCGTCGGCGCCGTCAAACACGTTCGTCACGGTAAGTTCAAGTGCATCGAAGTATACCTCACCAGTACCGTTTCCGGCCGCTCCGATGGCGACGAAGCGCGGATGAGCCTGGGTGCCTTCCGGCATGGTGAAGTCGATCTCCAGCGGGATCCAGGTGTCGGTCGCGCTGGCCGCGGTGATCGTGTTGTCGCTAGCGTCTTCGGTGATGTCGACTTGTCCCGGCGTTGTGCCGCCGACCCATTCCACCTTGATGCCGGCCTTTGCGGTTCCGACGAGCTTGTTCGCGGACAGCATGTACATCTGTACGCTTGCATTGAGGATCTCGCCCGGCGTAACGTCGATTTCCTGGGTGAGGCCGGCGTAATTGGTTCCACCGATTTTGGCGGTTCCACCAAACTCGTCATCCGGATATCCGGGCACTTCGAACAGACTGAGCTTGGCTTCGGACTCCCCTTCGGTCTCGAAATATCCCCAGCCGTCGGGGCGCACGGCGCCGAATTCAAAATGCCCATTGGTTAGGAGGTTGGTGCCGGGAGCGCTATCGACAGCGGCAAAGGCTGCGTCATAGTAAGCGTAGCCGCTCGAGGAGGCGTTGTCCGGCACGAAGATGAGGACGATCCTCGCTTGGGTTGCGTTGGCCGGCACCTCAATTCCCGACGTGCCCAAATCGACCTGGACCCAGGCGTTGGTTGTGGAATCCGCATCGAACGGCAGATTCTCAGTGGGGCTGGGCAAATCTCCACCACTTGCGGCGGCGAACTCGAGTTTGATGCCGGCCCGCGCGTTGGCCGTGAGGGGCGTGCCGCTCGGCTGATAGACGCGCGCCCGCAACAGGAGCCGGTCGCCGGAAGAGACGAGGTAGTCCGGATGATTCTGGTAGAGCCCCGAGAAGCTGTTATCCGTGCCGATATTCAGGCTGTATTCACCGTGGAAAGCAAAGTCGCTGCTTTTGGCTTGATCGTTGAATCCGTTCCACTCGTCAATCCCCGTCGGGGAACTGTCGCCGACCCCCGCCTGTTCGAAGTCGCCATTGAGGAGGAGGTTGGCCCCGCCGTCGACGGTCAATTGAGCATCATCCCAGAAGGCCGATCCTTGACCGGCGGTCGATACCCAAATGCACGTCATGCGTGCGACGGTGGCGCCCGCGGGTACGGTCACCGGGCCGATAGATGCCGGAATCCAGGTATCCTCGGGCGAAGCGGGATTCAGCACGAAACTGGTCTGTGTGCTGCCGACTTGGATTTCGGCGTCGTTGTAGAAGCTGAGCGTGATGCCGGCTTGAGCATCGCCGTCAATGTCATCCGTGGAGCGGGTGTAGAGTTGGGCGCTGACGGTGACATTGCTGCCCGGGGCTACGGAGACCTCCTGGTATGCGAATTCCTGCTCCTGGCTTTGGAATGCCTTGAGCGCGAACCCGCCGCCGCCAGGGACGAGGTTGGCTTCGCCTGAGCGTTCGACCACGCTTCCCTGGAGCGTCCACTCGGCGGGAATACGCGGGTCTTCCGCATTTGGGCCGGAGCCTTGCTCCATGCTGGCGTTTCTCAGAATGCTCTGCCCGCCGTCGGCGACGCCAGCAAACCCGACGATCACAGCAGCGGCCAGTCCGATCAAAAGATTGCGTGTCATATGCGCTTCCTTCCGCGTAGAGTCAGACGAGTTTTTGTCAAAATTCCACAGACGGCAATGCGCCCACCTGACGAAGGCCCCTTCGCCATGAACGCCGATCCCCGACTAATGGTCGTGTATCGGTCCTGAGCAGTTCCCCAGGCCATCCGCAACATCGCCCCCCGAGCCCAGCCCCCAGGACCAGTAGGGCCGGTTGCCGAACTGGTCGCGATCCTGGGCGTCGCGGCATTGCAGATTCGGACGATTATCCAGCAAACGATTCTGGGGATACCAACTGACATGGGCATCGAGGAACATGCAGTTCTTGCCGCCCCGGTGGCGGGGCACTTCATGAATCGCGTCCGCGACCAACACGGTGCTCTCGGGATACGGTATCTTGTTAATGGGGCTGCCGTTAATGCCTGGGTACCGAGAGCCTTCACTCCAGTCGTTGTACCAGTACTCGGTATAGAGTTCTCCAATCATCTGGACACTCGTATCACGGAGCACCTCAGGATCAATGAAGGAGAGTTCCCGCCGCTTGACCATGTTTGCGAATTCACGATCGTTTTTGTAGGCGCCGTAAACACTGCCGAGGGAGAAATTCGTGGACGCCCAGCCGGGTGGAGGATTGGTGACGACGCTCGACGGCGGTTTATAGTCGCGGACGCTAAGTGGGCGGTTGGTCTCCGGATCCGTCCCCTTGGCCGACGGGCAATGGTAAATCTCCACGTCTTTCACGTAAGGCCACAGGCGCAGGATGATCTGATATTGGAGATACGGCGCCCGATTGGGGGCATTGAGGCCCTTCATAAAAGGCAGATGTTGCCGATTATCCTCCAGGTAGTACTGGATGTTCAGACCCTGCTGGTGCAACTGTGACTTGCAGGCCGTTTCCTTGGCCTGCTCACGCGCACGCTTCAGAGATGGCAACAGAATCGCAATGAGCAATGCGATGATCGAGATCACGACGAGCAACTCGACCAATGTAAATGCCGTCTGTTTCCGTACGGATTGCATCTTGGCCATCCCTTGCATGACGCCCTGCCTTCGGTCCCCGGCGGCCCGGCGCGACCCATGTCGCGCGGGCGCCGAGGCCAAACTTCTATATGCTGCGCCGCGAATCCTCCGGCACGCGGGAGGAGGCCAGCGACGCCTGCGTATTTTCAAAAAGCCGAAGCGCTAGCGCTTCCGGATCACTGCCAGCGCGCCAAGCCCCAGCAGCAACAGGCTCGCCGGTTCGGGCACGAAGTTGATGTTCGCCCAGGTCACCGACATGGTGTTTCCCACGCCGGAGTCACCGAGGAACATCTGCATGTGGCCACCGACATATGCGGGGCTCAACATCCCCCACAACCCATGGGGGGGATCCTCCGAAGTGTTGCCTTCATCAAATGCAAGCGGACCACTCGAATAGGTGTTGGCCCCCATCGTGAGCGTATACTCGATCGTCGCGGGGTCGCCTGCGGAGAGCCCGTTGGGCCGATAGTCAAGCCCCACACGAATGGTGTCGCCCTTGGTGTACGTAACCCCATCCGTAGCGGTGAAACTGTGAAACGGCAGGCGCCCGCCAAATACCGCAATCTCACCGTCTGTCGTTCGAACGTTGAACATGCCCCCGACGTCCGGCGACCACCACGGAGCCACAGCCAGGCCGGCCTCTCCGTGCCCCGCTCCGGAAATCGTCAGATCAGCCGAAAGCGCGAAGCGATCCTCGTTCTGAAACTGGGCGGCGAAAAGATTGTCGGTCGAGAGACGGAAGTTGTGCCGATTCGCCCAGCCTGAATCTGAGGAGGGGGTATCACTGATCGACAGCGAGGAGGGATAATTGTCCGCGGTCACAAGGGTGGATCCGGCATCGTCGTTGTAGATGCGGGTCTTGAAGACTGAACTGTTGATCGCCGGGGTGGCCGAGGCCACAGTTGTGACGACCAGAAGGACGCCGACGGTGAGCACCGTCAGCACGCCGATGCGTTGTTTTGTGAAGACTTGCATTCCTATTTCACCTCCAAGAACAAAGCCAATGGCACGCCGGAGTTGCCCGGTGGCGTACACCAGGCCGAGAGAAAGACTCCGGGTTGACAGTAAGAGCCTGCGGAAGAGTCTATGGTTATTATAGCCGGTTGGCAGCGGATTGCAAGCGCTTTCATAAAGAGTTATACTGGCATCTCCGAGTTGCCCTGGCGGGATCTACAAAGGGAGTCGATCCTGACGTAAAGTCTTTTTAATCAATAGGTTGCATCCATATGATGGTGTCGCGGCATGGCAGACGGGAACTCGGGCACGGTGGATTCCAGGACCGACAGCAGGGCTCGAATGTGCCAGGTCAGGAGACGGAGCGGGCAGACGTGACGAGACCATTCACAAATGACTTCCTCTGGGGCGCTGCTACCGCTGCCTACCAGATTGAGGGGGCGGTGGGAGAAGATGGACGCGGTCCGAGCATCTGGGACGTGTTCTGCCATACGCCAGGGAAGACGGTGGCTGGTGATACGGGGGACGTGGCGTGCGACCATTATCACCGGTGGCGCGACGACATTGCCCTTATGCAAGCGCTTCATCTTAACGCCTATCGCTTCAGCATTGCCTGGCCTCGCGTGCTGCCTCAGGGCCGCGGGCCCGTCAACGCCGCCGGGCTGGATTTCTACGAACGGCTCGTGGACGGACTGCTGCAAGCCGGGATCGAGCCTTTCGTCACCCTGTACCACTGGGACCTGCCGGCCGCCCTCCAGATGGAACTGGGCGGCTGGGTCCACGACGACCTGCCGCGGATCTTCGCCGAGTACGCCAAGGTGGTCTTCGACCGGCTGGCCGACCGGGTCCGCTACTGGGTGACGATCAACGAACCCTGGTGTGTGGTGGACGGCGGCTACTTCCATGGCGTCCATGCCCCCGGGATCCGCGACCGCCGGCTGGGGTATCTGGCGGGCCACAACCTGATGCGGGCCCACGCGTATGCATCGGCGGTTTACCATGCAGAACATGCGGACAAAGGGCGTATCGGGTTCGCCCTCAACACGTCATACAGCTTCCCGGCCAGCGACTCGGCGGAAGACGTCGCGGCGGCCGATCGCGCCATGCTCAACTTCGGCGGCTGGTTCGGCGACCCGGCTTGCCGGGGCGACTATCCGCCGCTGCTGCGGGAACGGCTGGGCGACCTACTGCCGGCGTTTTCGACGGAGGATCAGCGGCTGCTGCGGGAGTCGTCGGATTTTCTGGCGCTCAACTACTACACCAGCGACCTGGTGCGGCATGCGCCCGGCCACGGCGAGATGGAAGTCGAACTGTTGCCCCAGACCGACCGGCCGCACACGGAGACCAACTGGCCGGTGGTGCCGGAAGGGTTCTACGAGGTGCTCAAGTGGCTTGACGGGCGATACCCCGGCCTGCCCATCTACGTGGCGGAGAACGGGGCCGCATTGATCGATGAGGTGGCCGACGATGGCAGCGTCGACGATCAGCACCGCATCGCGTATCTGCGCGAGCATCTTCTTGCGGCCGAAAGGGCGCTGCGTGAGGGCGTGGACCTGCGCGGGTACTTCGTGTGGACGCTGATGGACAATCTGGAGTGGGCCTGCGGCTTCGAGAAGCGCTTCGGCCTGGTGCGTTGCGACCACGCAACGCAGCGGCGTATCATCAAGGCCAGTGGGCACTGGTACGCCGAGGTGATCCGTACGGGCGGATCGCTGCTCGCGGACGAACGGCCGTTCGTCCAAACGCCAGACAGGGGATAGATCATGAACCAGGGAATGCGCACACGCGACTGGGCGATGGGCATGAGGACCGTCCGATGTATCCGGACAGCAGCAGCCGTATTGCTCTGTACCGCGGTCTCGGCTCGCGCCGGTTTCACCCCTTTGGCGAGTTACGAGCTTGCAGAGTCCGACCTGACGGTCACGGCGGGCGGAGGGGACGCCGGTCTGACCGTCAGCCGCGTGGCGGGCGGGGTCAATGAAGCGCCGGCCGCCACGGATGGCGACTACGTGCTCAAAGTCGATTTTGCGGGCGAGGACGGCAAAGTGGAGATCCGTCACGCGTGGACAGCGTCGACGTACGACCTGGCGGGCGAGCTGGAGCTTCTGGCCGACGTGTACATTGCGACGCCCTCGGCGCTGCCGGGGCTCATGGGCATCTGGAGCCCCAACTGGTCGCCGCCGGACGCCTGGCAGATCGCCACGAATATTCCCAATACTGTCGGTGCGTGGACGACGGTCTCATTCAACGTGTCCACGCGCCAACAGGTGGGGCTCGACGAAATCTGGGCCTTTATCCTGGAGGAAATGCCCGGAGATACCGGCACCGCGTATATCGACAACCTGCGGCTGCGTCATCCCAGCCCCGACGTGGGCTTGGAGGGTCTCGCAGTCAACGCGTACGCCATGCGCAACGAGCTGATCTGGAAGCCGGCGGCCGTGGTGGGTCTGGACGGCTACAACGTCTACCGCGCAGACGACGCTGCGGGCCCGTTTACGCAGTGCAACGACGCACTGGTTACGGAGGCGTTTTATGCCGACGAAGTCGGCCCGGACAGCGGCGAGTCGTACTACCGCGTCACGTTCGTGGAAGGCGGCGAAGAGGCCCCGCCGTCGGCGACGGTCAGCGCCGTGTACAACGGATACACCGACGAGCAACTGCTCGACGTGCTGCAAGGGTCGACCTTTCAGTATTTCTGGAACGGCGCGCATCCGAACTGCGGCATGGCCCGCGAGGGCATCGGCATGGGCCACGATCCTGACCGGGTAACGACCGGCGGGACGGGGATGGGGCTTATCACCATCATGGTTGGGGTCGAACGGGGATTCGTGACGCGGGCGGAAGCGGCCAACCGGGTGCTGACCATTCTCACCTTCCTCCAGGATACGGCCACACGCTACCACGGCGCGTGGTCGCACCACATCGACGGAGATACGGGCGAGACGCTCTCCTTCGCCGGGGAGAAGGACAACGGGGGCGACCTGGTGGAGACGGCGTTTCTCATCGAGGGCATGCTCACCGTGCGGCAGTACTTCGACGACCCGGCGGATCCAGTGGAGACGGAGATCCGCAACCGGGCGACGCAGATGTGGGAAGAGGTGGAGTGGGACTGGTATCGCCAGCACCCGGGCAGCGACGTGCTGTATTGGCACTGGTCGCCGGATCACGGGTTCGAGCTGAATCACGCCATCCGTGGCTATAACGAGGCGCAGATCGTCTACATTCTGGCGGTCGCGAGCCCCACGCACCCGATGCCGCCGTCGGCGTACACCAACGGCTGGGCGGGCAACAGCTATTACTTCAACGGGGGCACGTACTGCGGGAACTACCTGTGGGTGGGTCCGGCTTTCGGTGGGCCCATGTTTTTCACACACTACTCCAACCTGGGTTTCGATCCCCGGGACAAGCGGGACGCGTACTGCAACTACTTCGAGAACGCCCGCGCCATCGCCCGGATCCATCACGCGTATTGCATCGAGAATCCCAATGACCATGCCGGATACAACGGGTTTACGTGGGGCCTGACGGCGAGCTTCAACCCCTGGGGCTACAGCGCCCACTCCCCCACCAACGACAACGGCACGATCACGCCGACCGCGGCGCTGAGTTCGATGCCCTACACGCCGCGGGAGTCGCTCTGGGCCATGCGGCAGTACTTCGACAAGCACCTCAACGGGCTATGGGGCGGCTACGGCTTCAAAGACGCGCTTCATCCAGGGGAGGATTGGTACGCCCCGGGCTGGATCGCCATTGACCAGGGCCCCATCGTGCCCATGATTGAGAATTACCGCACGGGCCTGTGCTGGCGGATGTTCATGAAGAATCCGGAAATCGAGCCCGCATTGCGGGCCATGGGCTGGACGCTGCCGGGCGATCTGGATGCGGACGGCGACATGGACACCGACGACTACGCCCTGTTTGCGGGTTGTTTCGCCGGTCCCGGCGTGGAGTCTCCGCCGGCGGGCTGCACGTTGTCGCTGTTTGAGAACGCCGACCTGGACAACGACGGCGACGTGGACGAGGCGGACTACGCGGTCTTTCAACGGCGCTTCGAGACCCCCTGACGCACCGCACTGCACGATCGGGAGCCAAGCTGTCGCGCGTCTTGACGGCCACGACTCCCCCCGCAGCGACCTGTAAGGCGCGGACAACTGAATCATGACCGGCAGAACGCACCACACGACGGCGGACATCGATCGTATTCCGGTCGCCCAGAAACTCGCCTTCGGCTTCGGCATGGCGACGCCGGTGGCGTTCGTGAACGCCGTGGCGCAGCTCACCAACCTGATCTACAACATTGGTCTGGGGGTGAGCCCCATTCTGCTGGGCATCGCCCAGATGATTCCGCGGCTGTGGGACGCGGTGTCGGACCCGGTTGCGGGGTACATCTCGGACAACACGCGGACGCGTTGGGGGCGGCGCCGGCCTTTCATTGTAATCGGCGGTGTCGGGGTGGCGGTGTTTTTCATCCTGATCTGGACGGTGCCGGACGGCCTGAGCGAGTGGGGCATCTTCGCATACTACCTGGCGATGAGCCTGATGTTTTACACGGCGATCACCGTCTTCTCCGTACCCCTGATGGCGCTGGGGTACGAGATGTCGGACGATTATCACGAACGCACCCGGCTGTTCGCCTACGGCAGCTTCATCGGCAACGTCTTTGCGATTCTCACACCGTGGATGTACCGCATCGCAAACCTCGAGGTCTTCACCAACGAAGTTCAGGGAATGAAAGTCGTCGGGGTGGCGACCGCGTGCATCATTCTGGCCTCGGGGCTGGTGGCCGGTTTGATGTGTCGAGAGAAGAAGTTCGTGCAGGTCCAGAGCCAGGAGAAGGTCCGCTTCTGGGACTGCATTCGGGACACGATGACGAACCCCACATACCTGCGCCTGATCGGCATCGTGTTCTGCGTGACCGCGGGATTCAACTTCGTCAACGGGTTTGCCAACTACATTATGATCTACTACCTCTTCGATGGCGTGAAGAGCAAGGCGGGGACGTTGATGGGGATCAACGGAACGGCCTGGGCGATTGCGGCCCTGGTTTCGGTCTTTCCCATGGCGTGGATGAGCGCCCGTTTTGGTAAAGCCCGCACCGTGCAGTGGGCGGTGGTTGTGATGGTGGCGGGCAGTTTGTTGAAGATCGTGTGCTACAACCGGGCACACCCGTGGCTGATTTTGATTCCCACGGCGCTCATCTCGTCGGGCATGCTCGTGCTCTACACCATGGCGGGCTCGATGATCGCCGATATCTGTGACCAGGACGAGCTGGAAAACGGGGTCCGCCGCGAGGGCAGCTACTCTGCGGTGTACAGTTGGTGGCTGAAGTTTGCCATTTCCAGCGCGTACCTGGTGATGGGTTTTCTACTGGTATCCACGGGCTTCGATGACAAGGTGCAGATCCAGACTGCCGACACGCTGTTCTGGTTGCGCTTCTGGGAGATCGGCCTTCCGGCGGCGCTGTGCTCCATCGGGGTGTTTCTGCTGCACGGCTACCCGCTGACGGAGGATCGGGCCTACGAGATCAAGGCCGAGCTGGCGCTGCGGCATCTGCGGCAAGGCGATTTGGCCTGCCCCAACTGCGGGGAGCGTCTCCAGGGCGTGAAGGCCATGTACTGCGCTGCGTGCGGGCAACAACTCGATGCCGACGTGCTGATTGACGCGCCCAGAGTGGATGACGCCGACGGCGCGTCCCCGTCCTGACGGCCGCGATAAGGTATTGCTACGAAGTCGGCTTGGACGCCTTCACGAAGGTGATGTCGTCGAGCCATAACGCGCCGGTCTTTGGGCGGGCCACCCCGTCTTCGATCACGAAGACCAGGCGAGAGAGCTTCCGCCAGTCCGTGATCATCCCGCCGAAATCGCGCAGGGGAACCTCGTGGCGGGTCCATTTGCCGGGGTCGATGTTCTGCAAATACGTCGAGCCGCTGCCCCCGGCGCCGTGGAGTTCCACCTTGCACCGCGCTGGCGTTCCCCGCGTCCAGAACACCAGCGCGTCGCAGCCGGAGGCGTCTGCGCCCTCCAGATCGAAGTTCAGCCCGCCAAACGCGGGATTGGGTGAATCCACGTCGTAGTCCACCCGGAGGCACCGGCCGGGGCGGTCGGCTTCGGCGCCGGGGCACTCGCTCAGCTTCACGGTGACCGTGGCGTCGTCCTTGTCGCGGGTCCAGGTGCTGTTGCGTCCGCCGGCGGCGTTCTGGTTTTCCGTGGCATCCTCGAAGTCATCAACCGGCACGGGCGCCGGTCCCTTGGCCTGCGCAGGCGAGGGAAGCCGCAACGGCGCCGCATCACGCCGGCCCAGCTCCTTCAACCAGGCGACATCCACTGGTTGACCGTATTCAGGCAGCAGCTTGCAGCCGCGCTGAACGGTCGGATGGGCATGAAATGCGCGCTGAACCACCCGGTCGTCGAGCAGGTTGGCGAGGGAGAGAAACATCATCGCCTGATCGAGCATGGGCACGTAGAGCTTGCTGACCGAGCCGTCGCGTAGATCGATCGAATCCCGAAAGCCAAGCTTCAGCTTTTTTCCGGCATCGTCGAATGGGGCCCGCACGCCGCGCCGCTCGAGTTCGCGGAGGCAGTCGGCGGCCTTGTGGGGATAGTACATTGCAGCCATGCCGGGCGCGTGGGGCGTGACCACCGGCACCTCGAGGCCCCCCCACCCCAGGTAGCGTCCGTCGGGGGCAAAGCTGGCCGACCAACCCCAGACCGGCAGGTCGAGGTCCTTCGCGTAGAGCATCTGGGCGTAGGCGAAATCGGCGGCACTGCGGCCGGCGGGGGTGGAGCGTTCGTCGAGGAAGAGCCCGTCCTGCACCTGCATGAACAGGCCGCCGCCGAGCCACGCCGGGCGGAGAATGGTGAGTCCGTAGTGCGATTCCGTTTCGCGGGTGAGGCGTTGCCAGGACTCGGGCGGAGCGGCTTGCACGGCGATCGCCCAGAAGGCGGCCATCCGGCCGTCGCCGGCGTAGTCGCCGATGTGCCAGCCGGGGTCGATCTGGCGGCGTTTGAGGTCATAGCCGCCGAAGAGGCGGCCGTCGTCGGGATCGTGGAACGCCGACCAGTCCAGACCCTGGAGAATGGCATCGACGTCGCCGGCGAGTTCGGGCAGCAGCCGCCCCGCCACCACGAATCCCGCCACCATGTTGGCGGAATCGAGCAACGAGATCATCGTATCGTGCGGCGCCGGTTGACGCGTTTTCACGCTATTCCAGGATTGCGAAAAACCCTTCCAGTGCTCGAATTGACGATAGGACTCGAGGACGCGGCGGACGCGCTTGACGGCATCTGCCCGTTCCGCCAGACCGACCTCGGCCGCCACGGCACAACTCGCGGCGTAGTAGCCCAGGTTGGTGACGGACGAGTATTCGCCGCGTTCACTGGTGTCGTAGGGCAGGCCGGTGGACGGCTCGACGAAGTGGGCGATGCAGGCCCAGGTGTCGGCCATTACGCCGCGGAGATAGGCTTCGTCGGCGGCGGACAGCGTCGCGGCGGTCGTCCGTTCGGCGACATCCGAGGAAGCCGCGGCGGTCGCCGGGCATGCACCGGCGGCGACCAGCGTGATCGCCGCGAGGATAGAAAGCCGCCGGGGGACCCAGGACGCAAGCGTCATGATAGAAGCCTCCGTGTTGCAAGTCCGCGCCGGCTGTTTCGCGAGCGTATTGGCTTGCTGCGCGCGCGTCAGCAGCGCACAGTCACCTGGTGGGGCTGGCCGTCGGCTGCGTTCGCCGGGATCAGGTTGTCCGGCAACCGCTTGCCGTCGAGCATGACCTCCACCCCGCCACTCGATTGCGGGCTGCGGCGCTCAAAGATGAATTCAAACTGCGAACCACGGTAAGGCCGCGTCATCCGCGCCCCATCCCAATGGGGCGGAAGGCATGGATCGATCCGCAGGCCGTCCCACTCGGGCCGTACGCCGAGCACCCACTGGGTGATCACCCGGTGCAGCCAGGAGGCCGACCCGGTATACCAGGTCCATCCGCCTCGTCCGCAATGCGGGGAATCGGGTCCGTCGATATTGCCCGGGGTCACGTAAGGTTCCGCCCAATAGCAATCCGGATCCTGGTGGGCGGGCGTCGCGGCGCGCAGCAACTGATCCACCAGTCGTTCGTCCTTAATCTTGCAGGCGGCCGCGATGGCCCAGGTGGCCGCATGGGAATACACGCCGCCGTTTTCCCGCAGGCCGGGCGCATAGCGCGTGATGTAGCCGATGGTCTCCTGCGGCGCATCAAACGCCGGGGCCAGCAGCAAGGCGCCGGAGGTACTCACCAGGTGTTCGCGGACGGCATCCATACAGACTTGGGCGCGGTCGGCGTCGGCCACGTCGTTGAGCACCGCCCAGGTCTGGGCATTGAGGAAGATGCGCCCCACACGGTTTTCCGCACTGCCCAGCTTGGCGCCGTCGTCCAGCGTCGCCCGCAGGTACCATTGGCCGTCCCAGCCGTGGGTGTTGAGGGCGTCAACCAGGCGGCGCCGGCGGGCGGCGAGGTCGTCGGCCGTTTTTTGATCGCCGCGGGCGCGGTGGATATCTGCCCAGTCCGCGAGCAGGCCCGCGAGGAAATGGCCCAGCCAGATCGACTCGCCCTTTTCCTGCAATCCGGCGGCACTGAGGCCGTCATTCCAGTCGCCGGCGCCAATATACGGCAAGCCACGCGGACTGGTCCGCTGGAAGACGCGCTCGAAGGCGCGGCGCACATGCTCGGCAACGGGCGCCGGCTGGTCGTCATCTAGGAAGGGCGCAGCATCGTCCAACACGTCGTAGTGGCCGGTTTCCTTGATGTAGTTGGCCGTGACGAACGCGAGCCACAGCAGGTCGTCGGTCATGGTGGTGATCAGCCCCTGCTCGCTGAGCGGGTGCCACCAATGATAAACTGAACCGTCCGCAAACTGGTGGGCGGCGTGGAGGTTGATCTGCTGCCGGCACAAGGCCGGGTCGATGGTGAGCCACACCTGGGAATCCTGCAACTGGTCGCGGAAGCCGTACGCCCCACTCTGCTGGTAGTAACCGGCGCGGCCCCAGATGCGGCCGGAAATGGCCTGGTAGCGCAACCAGTCGTTGGTCAGGTAGTTGACCGCATCGTCGGGCGTGTCAATCCGCTGGTCGGCGAGGCGATCGCGCCACCCCTGCACGGCCTGCTGCTGGGCGGCGACGATGGCGTCGACGTCGCACAGTCGATCGACCAGCCGATCGACCTGGGCACGGCTAGCTTCCGCCGCCAGAACATAGCCCAGACGACGACTCGCGTTGGGTTGCAGCACAACGACGCTGCGCAGCGCCGCCACGGGGTCGTCGTGGCGACCGAAGCAAGGGTTCCAGCGGTCCTGGTTGAGCGCGGCCGGCGCCTTCGGGTCGCCATAGCGCCCGAAGAACTCCGCCTTGTCGCCCTGGGCGCTGAGCACCGGATCGGTCGCCGCCAGGACGCTGACGTAGGGGAAGTCCTTGTTCCAGTGGCCGTACTGGCCGCCGGGCACGTCCCACATGTGGTTCCAGGCGTAGATGGCGCCGCGGTCGGCGTCGTAGGCGGTCTCGATAAAGAGCTTGTGGAACTCGCGCCGCGGCGATGGCGCCACGCCGCAGCACCACTCCAGGTACACGCAGACCTCGAGCCTGCGGGCGCGCGGACCGTGGTTGGTCAGTTCCACATGCCACAACTCGGCCGGGTCGCTCGCATGGACGCCGACGGTCCATTCGGCGGTGATGTCGGCAAAGCGGGTGCGGAACCGGGTATAGCCCAGGCCATGGTGGCAGGCATACTCGTCAAAGGCAGGCCAGGCTGGCGCCGGGCTCAGCGACCAGATCTCGCCGCTGTCCACGTCGCGGACGTAGATGAATTTGCCGGAACTGTCGCGGGCAAGGTCCTGCTCCCAGCGGGTGATGACCGCAAGCTGTGAGTTGTCGATCCAGGTGAAGCCGCTGCCGGTCTGGCTGACGGCCAATCCCATCCTCGGATTGGCGATGATGTTGGACCAGGGCCTGGGGGTGCGGGGATCGGTGATGCAGAACTCGGCCCCATCCGCGGTGAAGTAACCGTAGCGGTTGGCCACGCGGGGTGGGAGATCGGGGGTACGGCCTGTGCGATCCCCAGTGGACGACATGGTGGTAGACATACGCTTGAATCCTTGAGCGAACAACAGTTGTGAATGCGCATTAAGCCCCGGGGTCATCGGAGCGGCACTGAAAGCGCTTTCAGGCGTAGTATACCCCCGATGCGCCCGTCCGGTCAACGCCTGCCCCAACTTAATCGGTGGATTTCGCCCAGATTCCGGCCGCCCAGCAGGATATGCCTACCGCGAATCAGGTGCTCACGGGATTCGCAACGCTCTCGGGAGGAACTGGGCGGGGATGAACAGGTCTCAGTCCGCCAGCTTGAGGCGTTCGACCGCCCGCCGCGCCGCGGGATGCCGCATGAACAGGTCCCAAATCAGGCCGGTCCGGGCGTTCTCGATGGCCAGCAGCATGGGCCCATGGTCAATGCCGACGTAGTCTTCCGCCCGGTAGTCCTGGTCGAGGTTGAAGGCGTCGACCAGACCGTACCCCCCTTTCGCCGGGTCCCACCAGACCATGGGCTCTCCGGCCGAGTTCTTGAGGGTGCGGAAGGCCCGCAAAGCGGCCATGCTCTCTTCAGGGGTGAACATCAACCCGCAGCCGGCCGCGTAGGGTGCGACGGTGCCATCGCACCACTGGTCGGCGTCGACCATGTTGGGCTTGACCTCCGGTACGAGGTAGCTATCGCGGCCCACGCAGGCACTGAGCCCCCAGCGGTCGTCGGCGAAGGACTTGAACCGTCCGACCTGCTCCAGGCAGCGCTGCCGATGGGTGAGATAGGCCCGCCGCGAGTTCTCGAACCAGTCCACGCCCGGCGCGTCGACGCCGAACCTGGACGGGTTGTCCGTTCCGAAGCGGCGAAAGTCGATCCAGCAGTGGCTGAACACGTAGGTGAACAGGGCCCCGTTCCAGGACACCACGAAGGGCGGCATTTCCTTGTGCTGTTTGATCAGCCGGCTGGTGGTGTAGTAGGTCCGCGGCGGGAGCGCGTGGTCGGGGTTGGGCGAGCCGACGGCCAGGAAGTAGATGATGTGCTCTTCGTCGCTGGCGATGTTCCAATGGGAGCCGTGAAACGTGCCGGGGCCGTCCATGCTGGTGCGGTCATCCGGCCGCCATCCCATGTTGACGCGGCTGTCCGGGCCGTTGGCGAAGGCCTTCCAGTTGGCTTCGGCGATGAGACGATCGACGAGCTTGGCGACGTCGCCGCCGAAGTACTCGCCGGCCGGCATGGCGCCGGCGATCAGCAAGGCGGTGTCGACCGTACTGGCGAGGACTTCGTAGGCACTGGTCGACAGGCCGGCGGTGTCGTAGTCGGGGTAATGCAGATAGATCCCGAACTTCTTGTTGTCCTTGCGCTCGAGCAGGCTGGTGAGGACGGTGCGGGCGCGCTCGGCGCCCTGATCGCGCGTGATCCAACCGCGTTCGACGCCGATGGGCAGGGAAGAGAGTTGGAAGCCGACGGCGGCACTGCTGGCGACCGGGGCTTTCATGCGATCCTTGGCAAGGTTGGCGGGTGAGCCCACCTCTTTCCAGAAAAAGAGGAAGCAGGCGTGCTGGATCTCATCGAGAAGGCGTTCGTCGGCCGATGAGAAGCGGTAGCGCATGGCTTTGCGCGTATCGTCGCTTCGATCGATGGACGGAGGATTATCGGCCTGCGCCATCGGAAGCGTAGTGATTGCGGCGAGCAAAACGATCGGTGCGGAACGACGGTAGCATGACATGGCGGGGCAGGATATGATGCACTGAAAGCGTTGTCAAAAGCCGCCTCAGCCTCGGAGCTTACCCTATGCCCAACTCGTCCGTCTCCATCGCGGACGTCGCCAAGCGGGCGAACGTGTCCATCAGCACCGTTTCGCGCGTCATCAATCGTCGCGAGCTCGTCAATGTCAACACGCGCGAACGGGTCGAGCATGCGATCAAGGAGCTGGGTTATCATCCGAACGCCTTCGCCCGGGGGCTGATGCTGCGCAAAAGCGAGATGATCGGCCTGCTGCTGCCCGACCTGCACGGCGAGTTCTACTCCGAGGTCATCCGCGGGGCCAACATGCAGGCCCGGGCCATGGGCTACAATCTGGTGCTCTCGTCGGCGAAGGATCCTGACGACACCCGGTCGCTGCTCCAGGGTATGCACCGCCGCACGATCATGGACGGGGTGGCCGTGATGATCCCCGAGGTCACCGACCGCATCGAGGAGATCCTCTCTGACCTTCACCTGCCCTTCGTGCTGATCGACGGCGTCCTCAACGGCGACCAGGGCGACAGCGTGGTCATCGATCAGCGTGCCGGAACGTTGGCGATGATGCGCCATCTGCTGCACACCTGCGGGCATGAACGGATTATCTTCCTCGGCGGGCATGAGACGAACGTGGACACCCGGGCGCGGCGCGACGCGTATGAGCAGGCGCTCGGCAGCGCGGGCCGCACCGTCAATCCCGAAGATATTCACTATCTGGATTATCAATACGATACCGCATACGCGCTGGCCGAAACGCGCCTGCCGGAATGGGCAGGTTCGAAACACTGCGTTTTTGCGGCCAACGACGAGATGGCCTGCGGCGTGGTGGACGCGGCCGCGACGCATGGGCTGAGCGTGCCGCAGGATATCGCGGTCGTCGGCTTCGACGACACCCGGGTGGCACGAATGACCAAGCCCCCGCTGACCACCGTGCACGTGCCCATGTCGGATATGGGGGCACGGGCGATTGAGATGCTGTGTACCCGGCTGGCCGAGCCGGACACGCCCCACACGCATATTTCGCTGCGTCCCGAACTGATCGTGCGGGCGTCATGCGGCGCGCCGATTGGCGGCTGAGGCCGCCAGCGGGCGTCGGGATCAAACCGCGGGAAGATTCTTCACAAAGATCACCTTGGCCTCGCCGGCGGTGTAGAAGTCGGGTACGCGGGCGGCTTCGTGGTATCCGCTGTTGGCATAGAATCGCCGGGTGGGCTCGTACTGCGGTCGGGCGGAGGTGTCGACGAAGAGTCGTGCGCCGCCGGCGGTCAGCACGCGCTGCTCGACTTCGGTGAGCAAACGCCGGCCGAGGCCCCTGCCCTGATAGCGCGGATCGGTAACAATCCAATAGAGGTCGAAGCTGCCAAAGGTGCAGGCGATGGCGCCGAAGCACGCCCATGCCACAACCAAGTCGTCGAGCAGGCCCACGAGGAAGAGGTAGTCGCTGGCCGTACCCCGGGCGAGGCGGTCACGGACAAGCTCCTCAGCCACGTCCACTTCGGGAGAATGGAACATGCCGGTGGCCTCGGTGATCCGGCGAATGGCTTCGATATCGCCGGGGAGGAGTTCATCGCGCAGCCCCCAGGTCGCAGGATCATCCGTTTGAAACGTCATGCGTTCAACCATGTTTCTCTCCGGAGGAAGGCGCCGATCGGGGCGGCGCGGGCGATTGAAATTCTTCTTGTCCGGCGCGCAGGCCGGTGAAGAACCGGCGGGCGTTGACGCCCAGGGTGCGCGTGCGATAGCCGCCCTCTTGCACCACGAGGGTGGGCAAGCGCAAGCGGCCGATCAGGCGTCCGTTTTCCTCGAAATCGCGGGGCCCCAGCGTCCAGGTACCGGTCGGGTCGCCCTTGGCCGGGTCGAGGCCCAGGGCGACGACGAGAAAGCGCGGCGCGAAGCGGGTGATGCGGGTCAGGGCGAGCTTGAGCGTTGCGCGGTACTTCGGCCCATCGACGCGCTCCGGCAATGGGAAGTTGATGTTGAATCCCTCGCCATCGCCGGCGCCGCGTTCCTCGGCGAACCCGCTGAAATAGGGGTAGGCGAAGCTGGGATGGCCGTGGATGGACACGGTGAGCACGTCCTTGCGGTCGTAGAAGATGCGCTCCTGCCCGTTGCCGTGGTGGTAGTCGATGTCGAGCATGGCAACCCGACCCTGGCGGCTGAAGTAGTGGGCAGCGACGGCCGCATTGTTGAAGTAACAGAAGCCACCGAACGCATTGTGTTCCGCGTGGTGCCCCGGCGGGCGCACCAGTGCGTATGCAACTCGCTCACCGGCCAGGATGGTCTCCGCGGCCGACAGGGTGCAATCCACCGCTCGGCGCGCCGCCGGATAGGCGTTGCCATTGAGCGGCGTGAAGGTGTCGATGCAGTAGTAGCCGGCGCGGATGGACAGTTCCTTCGGCGGCCGGGCGCTGTTGCGGAGGGGGAACACATAGGGATATACCGATTTCCCGCTACCGACGTTGGCGCAGGCACGCTTCAGGTAATCGACGAAGGGACCGGCATGCACCGCCCGGATATGCTCCTCGCCGTGCGCCCGCGGCTCGATCCGCTCGAACATACCGGTCGGTTCGAGGGCGGCCAGGATAGCCCGGATGCGCACGGGCGCCTCGACATAGCCGCGGTCACGCACGTGATGGATGTCGTGACGGTCGTTGACGATCAGGGGGATCTTCCGCGCTGCGGGCGCGGGTGGGGCCTGGGGTGCGGCGGTCTCGGCGATGTACTTGAAGGGGCGCAGTACGGGGGGATCGTCGCGAAAGGACGTCACCACCCGTGAAATGTAGTCCGGCGTGCAGCGATGACCGTATTTCAGCTCCAGGATCGCGCGCACGATATTGCGGAGCGCCGCACGGCGCAGCGTTCGCTCACCGCCCAAGCCATCGAAAACCAGATACGGCATCTCCTTCTGCCCGGGACGCATGGGCGCACGAAAAGCGTTGTTGATGATGGGCCGAGCACCAAAGCGTTCGTAGAAGCGCAGCCGCGCGACGTTCTGCCGGTAAATGTCCTGACTCGGGCAGTCGTCCCGATCGTCCGGCGGACACTCGAAGAAGATGCCCAGCGCCCGGCTGGCAGTGGCTTCCTCGCGCAGTCGAGCGTAGAGCGCCCCGCCCACACCCCCGCCGGTCATGCGCACGTTCGCGGCAATATAATCCAGGAACCAGAAGCGCAGTTGCGGCTCGTGCAGCACCAGGGCGAATCCGCGGACGTCGCCGCGGTGGTTATCCGCCACGAACAACAGCGCCCGGAAGCGGTGCTTGAACGGGTTCACCAGTTTCTGCGGGAGACCTGCTATGTCTTCATCGGGCGCCTCGGGGAACTGGGCCTGGAGAATCTCCTGCACCTGCGCGATCGCCGCAGCGTCGATAGGCAGCACGTCGTCGTACACTCGTCGGATGCGAAACATGGCATCACTCGCAAACGCAGGCGCCGGCCCGAACGGCATCGGCCTGGATACGCTCGACCACCGCGTCGGAAGGCAGTCCGGCGCGCTCGGCCGCGGCCATAAAGCCCGCGTCCGGAGCCAGGCAGGGGTTCGCGTTGACCTCCAGCACCCAAGGGCGCCCGGTCTCATCCACGCGGAAGTCCACCCGGGCGTAGCCGCGCAAGCCGAAGATGCTCCAGCAGTCCAGCGCGATGCGCTCCAGGTCGACCAGCAGTGCCCGATCCTCGTTGTCGAAGTCGAAGCGGCGCACGGTGGCCGCGTATTCGAACGAGTCGGAGGCCCACTTGGCAGCGTAGCCGACGATGCGCGGCTTGTCCGGCGGAAACGCGATGAACTGCATCTCAGCCGGGGGAAGGGCCTGCGGACCGTCCGGGCCTGCAAGCATGGCCAGGTTGAATTCGCGCCCCTCGATGTACTGCTCGGCAACCGCCTCGCCGCCCAATTGCGGCGCCCGCGTCATCACCTCCGCCCGCAGCGCATCCGGCGAGGTTGCCAGGCACACCGAATCATCGTCGAGGCCCAGAGAGGCATCCTCCCAGACCGACTTGATGATGTAGCGCTCCGGAAACGGCAGGTCCGGCGACGCCGCCACCGCATCCAGCCACGCCGGGGTGGCCAAGCCATGCAAGGCCATCAGTCGCTTGGCCAGCACCTTGTGCGATGTCAGGTAGACCGCCGCACTTGGGCAACCCGTGTAGGCGACGCCGAGCGCGTCCAGCAGGTCCGGGACCAGGTGGATCAGTCGACCGTGGCCACCGAGCGACTCGACCAGGTTGAAGACCAGGTCGGGTTCGCGCCGGCGGATTTCGTTGACCAGATTGTCCAACGCCAGCGTCGCCGGCGCGATCTCGCACGAATGCCCTGCGCGGGCGAGCGCAGCCTGGACGGTGTTGGCCTGCACCAGCGCATCGGCCTCGTCCGGTCGCGCGTCTGTGGAGAGCTGGTCGTGCAGAATCAGGATGCGCATGGATTCGTGCTCGCGGCAACCGCGACCCCCACGGATTGTCGATCCCGCGCCCGCTCAATGCGTGCCAGGGCCGACGCCACGATCCGACCGATCAAATCGACGTAGGCGACCCCCACAGCGGTGCAGAGGATGGGCAGGTCAGAGTGTTCCGGGTGCAGCCCCGGAAGCGGGTTGGCCTCCAGCACCTGTAGATTGCCGTCGGCGTCCGCCCGCAGGTCCACCCGGCCGCCGTCGCGGCAACCGAGGGCGCGCCATGCTGCCAACGCGAGCCGCTCGGCCGGCTCCGCCACCTCGGGCGGCGCGACCGTGTAGCGGCACAGGTCCTCGCAGCGTTCCTTGTTGACGTAGGTGTAACCGTGCGGCTCGGCATCGGCCAGGAGTTCGACTTCCAGCGTTCCGATCGCCTGGGCATCGGGTCCGGTGCCGGTGATGCACACGGTGAACTCCCGACCCGGCAGGTACGGCTCGACCAGCGCCGACTGGTCATACTCCGCCAGCATGCGGGCGCAGACGTCCACCAATTCGGCCCGTGTGTTCACCTTCGAGCGCCCGTCGATGCCCTTGGCAGTCCCCTCCGCCACCGGCTTCACGAAGAGCGGGAACGGGAGGTCGATGCGGGCAACGTCGTCCGGCGCGACCACCTCGACGAAGGGCGTGGTGGCGATGCCGCAGTCGCGCAGCACCCGCTTGGTCATCGCTTTGTGCAGGGTGAGGGCGGAGACCAGCGGGTCGGAGAAGGTGTAAGGAATTTCGAACGCATCGAGCAGGGCCGGCACCTGAGCCTCACGCCCGATCCCGCGCAGTCCCTCCGCGATGTTGAAGACCAGGTCCCAACGATCACCGGCGGTCAGGCGGGCCGCCAGGGCTCGGACGTTCCCGATTCGATCGGTCGAGTGGCCGAGCTGCCGCAAGGCCGCCTCGATGGCGTCGATGGTGTCGGGACGGTCGAACTCCGCGGTTTCCTCATCGCCGTAACCGGCCGCCAGGTAATCCGCCCGCAGGTCGTAGGTAAGCCCGATGAACAGTTGCTCCATGGTGTTGCTCTCCAGGCGGGGCCGCAGCCCGCGCCGCCAGTCAGTCGATCCAGTTGCCCGAAACACGGCCGGCCCGCGCACTCCGTAGAGCGCCGGGCGGGTGGCGCCTCGAGGGCGCCATTCGCAGGTGTATGTCTTCGTCTACCGGTGATCCGCGACCGGATCCGGGTAACGGTAAGTTTTGCCTTCGTAGTTCCGCAGGAGAATGCTGTCCCCATCGCGTCCGACCACCGCTTCCGGGCACAGCGGGATCTTGCCGCCGCCACCGGGCGCATCCACGACGAACGTCGGCACGGCGTAACCGGTCGTGTGACCGCGCAAGCCGGCCAGCAGTTCGAGCCCCTTTTCGATCGGGGTCCGAAAGTGGGCCGAACCGGAGATCGGGTCGCACTGGTAGATGTAGTAAGGCCGGACGCGGATCTTCAGCAGTCCATGCAAGAGGGCCTTCATGGTCTCCACGTCATCGTTGACCCCCTTGGTGAGGACGATCTGGGCGCCCAGCGGGATGCCCGCGTCGGCCAATCGACCGCATGCCTGGGCCACTTCCGGGGTCAGCTCCGACGGGTGCATGAAGTGAATGCTCATCCAGAACGGATGGAAGCGGCGCAGCATCCGACACAAGGCCGGGGTGATCCGCTGGGGCAGCACGGTGGGGACCTTGGTGCCGATACGGAGGAACTCCACGTGGGGAATGCTGCGCAGCCGCGACAGCAGCCCTTCGATCCGCTCGTCCTTCATGGTCAGCGGATCGCCGCCTGAGAGGAGCACGTCGCGGACCTCCGAGTGGTCCTCGAGGTAGCGGAAGGCCTGCTCGTACTGGTCGGCGTTGAAGTGGTACTCGCCGGTCTGCCCCACCATCCGGGCCCGGGTGCAGTAGCGACAGTAGGTGGCACAGAAGTTGGTCACCAGGAACAACACGCGGTCCGGGTAGCGATGCACCAGGCCCGGCACGGGCATGTAGGCGTCCTCGGCCAGCGGGTCGTCCGCCTCACCCGGTCCTTGAACCAGCTCGCCGGCCACCGGGATCATCGTCCGCCGCACCGGATCCTGCGGGTCCAGCGGATCGATCAGCGACGCGTAATAGGGCGTGATGCCGACGGGCAGATGCCCGCCGAGCCGTACCACCGCCGCCCGTTCATCGTCGCTGAGCGTCACCAGCCGTTCCAGCCCGGCCAAGTCCCGGACGCGCTGGCGCAGTTGCCAGCGCCAGTCGTCCCAGTCCTGCCGGCTGGTGCCGGGGAAGTTTCGGCGGCGAAAGGCGGTGGTCGCCGGGCTCTCCACGAACCGAGGGGTCCGGGCGGGCGCCGCAGGGCGGCGTACGCGTAGCGGCTCCAGGATCGTTTCGCTCCGCGGGACGGACGTACCGTTACCGCGATAGGGGTCGCGAAAGTTCAGCACATTCAACTGGATCGAATCGCGGCCGGCGCCGCCAGGCTCCGGAGCGGAGCCCGAGGAGTGCATTTCCATGGTCTCGGTGGGACCCTCTGGGAGGCGGTCGATCCAGCCGGCCCGTCCCCCGGACGGACGCATCAGGGACCCGATCGGGATGCCTCCTCTGCAACATGTAAGTAGCACACATTGGGTGAAAGTCAAGAAAAACTTGGTCCGGAGGCGCTCTTTTTTTTCGCCGGCCGGGAGACCGCCCTCGCCTGGCGGGCCGCGTTTATCCTGCTTTTCCCAACAGCCGGCGGGCGGCGCCGAGGCCGCTACCCCCCCACCAGGTGGCCAGCCACGGCATAGAGGACCACTGCGACCGTACCGGCCGTCAGGGCATAGGGCAACTGGGTGCGAACATGATCAATGTGATCAGACGCCGAGGCCATGGACGAGACGATGGTGGTGTCGGAGATGGGCGAGCAGTGGTCGCCAAAGACGCCGCCGCCCAGGACGGCCGCCACGACGAGCGGCAGGTGGGCCCCCACCTGGGCCGCCAGGGGGAGGGCAATCGCCAGCATGATGGCGAACGTCCCGAAGCTCGTCCCGGTCGAGAACGCGATAAAGCAGGAGATGGCGAAGACCGCCGCCGGGGCCCACGCCGCCCCGAGCCCCTGCCCGATGACGTCTGCGACGTACTCGCCGGTGTGCAGTTCCTGCCGGCAGAGGTGGCCGATAGCAAACGCCATCATCATGAGCAGCGCTAACGGCACCAGAGCCGAGATGCCCTGGAGGGCGACGTCCACGGTCTCCTTGAGCCGCATGATGCCCTGGAGCATATACAGAACGCCGGCGAAGACGACCGCGGTTGAGACTGCCCAGTAGACCGAGGTGCTCCCCGAGGCCTCGCGCAACAGTTCCCAGAACGCCGGGTCATGACCAGCGGGGAGACTTCGGAGCCCCGTGTAGTACAGTCCCACCGGCACCATCGCCACCATCACGACGATGGGCAGGATCATATTGAGTGCCCGTCGAGGCGTGTGCGGCTCGGGGGGAATGGCGAGGACGTCTTCCGAGATCATGGGCTGGGCGCCGTCGCGGAGGAGCTTGCCCTCCTCCCGGGCGCGCCGCTCGGCACGCCGCATGGGTCCGTAGTTGAGGCCGAACATGAGGACGATGAACAACTGCACCAGACTCAGGATGGCGTAGAAGTTGAAGGGGATGGCCCGGACGAGCAGCCCGAGCGGATCGTCGACCAGCCCGGCCGCGGCGATCTGGGCGAGCACGAAGGCGCCCCAACCGTTCAGCGGGATCATGACGCAAGTGGGGGCCGACACCGTATCGCACACGTAGGCGAGCTTCTCGCGGGAGATCCGCAGCCGATCGAAGATCGGTCGGGCCACCGCACCGGTCACCAGGCAGACGATGCTCGACTCGATGAAGGTGGCCATGCCCACGGCCATGGCCAGCAGGCCTGCGCTGCGCCGGCCCCGGACGATCCGGCTGGACTGAGCGAGTGCCACAAAGCCGTCGACCCCGCCGCTCCGCTGGATCAAGGCGATCAAGGCTCCAACCAGGGCGCAGAACAGAATGACACTGGTGTTGCCGGGTTCGGAGAAGACGGCCACGCAAGCGTCCAGCGCCCCCACCGTCGCCAGGAGGGGATGCCAGTCGTTGAGCACCAGGTAGCCCACCCAGATGCCAGCGAAGAGGGAGAGAAAGACCTGCCGGGTGGCGATGGCCAGCACGATGGCGAAGACCGGGGGCAGCAGCGACCAGATTCCAAATGGCGTGGCGACGTCGGCGAGCATGCAGGGGTCCTCACCTTCAAACGGCAGATGAATGGTGTCGATTCGAGCGTCCGCGGCACGGTACCGGCGTCACGGGGGCATTGCAAAATCTTTCTGGCAGCCGGTGCGGCTGCTCCTTGTGGGCGCTCGGCCGCGCTCTATAATCTGCCCCCTTTGATGGAATGTGACCACGCGCGCGGAGTCGCCAACATGACAGCACAGATCGTCCCCACCGAAATGTTCTTCACCAAGGGCGTGGGCAAGCACAAGCACCGCCTGCAATCCTTCGAGGCCGCCCTGCGCGCCGCGGGCATCGCCCCGTTCAACCTGGTCACGGTGTCGAGCATCTTTCCCCCCGGCTGCAAGATCGTGACCCCCAAGAAGGGAATCGCCAAACTCAAGCCCGGCGGCATCGTGCACTGCGTGCTGGCCGAGTGCCGGACGGACGAGCCGTATCGCCTGGCGGCGGCCGGGGTGGGCCTGGCCGTGCCGGCGGACCGCAACACGTTCGGCTACATCTCCGAGTACCACGGTTTCGGCATGACCCTGAAGAAATGCGCCGACCACGTGGAGGACATGGCCGCGACCATGCTGGCCACGACGTACGGCGTCGAGCTGGATCCGGAGACCGCGTATGACGAGCGGCGGGAGATTTACAAGGCCAAGAAGCTGATGGTGAAAACCCAGGCGACCTGCCAAGTGGCCAAGGGCGACGCGAACGGCCTGTGGACCACCGTGCTTGCCGCGGCCGTCTTTGTATACGATTGATCGGCGTTCGATTCCGAACCCTTCCTTTTCCGTGAGCACATGCCCATGAAGCCCGCTGATTCCGCAGGAGACCTGCGCGCCGCCCGGCTGTACCGCAGCTTTCTCAACCTGGAACCGGAAGATACGAATTACGCATCCTCCCGGTTTGCCCTGCTGCCGATTCCGTACGAGGCGTCGGTGAGCTTCGGGGGGGGCACGCGGCGCGGGCCGGCGGCCATCGTCGCCGCATCGGAGCACCTGGAGACCTTCGACGAGGAGCTTCGCTTCGAGCCCTGCGACGCCGGCGTCGCCCTGCTTCCCGGGATCGAGCCGCACATGGCCGGGCCCGAGGCGATGCACCAAGCAATCTATTCCGTGGCCCGGGACATCGTCGCCGAGGACAAGTTCCTGCTGGGACTCGGGGGCGAGCACAGCGTCACCAGCGGGCTGGTCCGGGCCGTGGCCGAAAAGCACCCCGACCTCTCGGTGCTTCAGATCGACGCCCATCTGGACCTGCGCGAAGCTTACCAGGGCAGCCGACATTCCCACGCGTGCGCCATGCGTCGCTGTCTCGAGCACGTGAAGACCGTCGTCCCCGTGGGCATCCGCAACATCTGCGTCGAGGAAGACGCGTTCATGCAGCACGCCGGCATTGCACCTTTCATGGCGGACGTGTGCGTCGCGTCGGACGCGTGGATTCCGCAGGTCATTGCCGGACTTAGCGAGCACGTTTACGTCACGATCGACATCGACGGATTCGACCCCGCGTATGCTCCCGGCACCGGCACGCCCGTTCCGGGGGGGCTCGACTGGTATCGGGCGATCAGGCTTCTTCGGGCGGTGGCGCAGGCCCGGACGATCGTGGCCGCGGACGTGGTCGAAGTGGCCCCCCTGCCCGGTCAGGCCACCACGGAGTTCCTCGCCGCCCGGTTGATCTACAAGATCATGGCATACGTTCAGGCGGGCGAGCGCGGGCTGCTTTAGGGCCAACGATCGCGGTTTGTCGCCGCATGGGCTGAGGTCGATTGTCACGGCCGCGTTGTGAGGGTGGCCCGGCAGCGCTATAATCGCGCCGGGAGTGATATCATGCGCGTCACCATCAACGGCAACGAACAACAGGTCGCGGACGGCACGACCATGAGCCAATTGCTGGACGAGTTGCAGCTCGAGCCGGTCCGCGTCGCGGTCGAGATCAACCAGGACCTCGTCACCCGGTCGACCTTTGCTGAGACGGTCATCCGGGACGGCGATCACATCGAGATAGTCACATTCGTGGGAGGTGGATGATGGAGAACGACCGCTACCGGGTCGGTTCCTTTACGTTTCAATCCCGGCTGTTCGTGGGTACGGGAAAGTATTCGACCCACGCCCAGATGACCGAGGCGGTGGCCGCGTCGGGCTGCGAGGTGGTGACCGTCGCGGTGCGGCGGGATGTGCTCAGCCCGGAGGGCGGCGCCAAGCCTGGCAACATCATCGACCACCTCGACCTCAAGCGGATCACCATCCTGCCGAACACGGCCGGCTGCTTCAACGCGGAGGACGCCATTCGCTCCGCCCGGCTGAGCCGCGAGTTGCTCGAGGGGCTGGGCAACCCGGGAGCGAAGTGGGTGAAGCTCGAGGTGCTGGCCGACAAGAAGACGCTGCTGCCCGAGCCGGTGGGCACGCTCCAGGCGACCGAGCGGCTCGTGGAACTCGGCTTCGAAGTGCTGGTCTACACCAATGACGACCCGATCCTGTGCAAGCGGCTCAAGGACGCCGGGGCGGTGAGCGTGATGCCGGCCGGCGCCCCGATCGGCAGCGGACTGGGCATTCTCAACCGCAATGCCATCCGGCTGTGCCTCGAGTACCTCAAGGAGGGCGACCCGGACTATCCGGTGATCGTGGACGCGGGGGTGGGCACCGCCTCGGACGTGACCGTGGCGATGGAACTGGGCGCCGACGGGGTGCTGCTTAATACCGGCATCGCCGGAGCGCAGGACCCGGTCCGCATGGCCAAGGCGATGGCCCACGCCATCGAGGCGGGTCGACTCGCCTATTCCGCCGGTCGCATCGGGCGCAAGGCCTACGCGACGGCCTCCTCCCCGTGGGAAGGCCTTATCGCCACCAGTTGATCACGCGTCGGACGCCGCGCCCGGACGGCGCGGTGCGCGCGCGGCGTCCGGACATCCGCACGTAGAATTCAACCGGCCGGAACGAAAGCGAGTTTCCCGCCCATGAAGCGCATGACCCGCAATCGCATTCTGGTCGGGGTTATTTTTCTCGGCCTGCTCAACTTCGCGGCGTACACGTTTTTCTATTGGTATTTGCAGGGAGACGCCCGCAACGGGGGCATTCGATTCGCCGAGGGCGGGACGGCGCCGGAGTACGTGTTGCGGGGCCATTTCCTGCGGGCCCGCACGGGGCTGGAGAGCGCCGCGGTCTCCCGCGGGGTGTGGATTTACAGTTTCATACATTCCATCTCCATCTGGCCGACCATCGGGGCAATGTTGGTGTCCATGTTTATCCTGGCCCGGCCGCACATCATCGCCACCATTAAGTCGGATGCCCTGGTCACGGGGCGTACGGTGGTGAACACGTGCATCCTGCTGGTCGTACTGGTAACATTGGCCGCCACCGTGGTTTTTATTGTGGATCTCGTGCAGGCCCTCGACGCCGTCGCCCAGGGACGCGACTACGGCGTGTAAGGCCGGTCACTACCGAAGGGAAATTCCCATGACCCGATTTCATGCACGCGGCGTGCGACGCCCCATGAGCAAAGCGTTCGCCTGGACGCTCTGCGCGGTGGTCGCCGCACCCGCCATCGCCCGCGCCGCGGACGAACATCCCGTTCTCGGCCTGCTCCAGGCTGAGCTTGACTACGCGATGCAGAACCTGAAGTCTGACGACGGCACGCAGCCTTACTTTCTGCAATACGCCGTCACCGACCGGGAGATGGTGAGCATCGCCGCAACCCTGGGCGCCCTGGTCGACAACGACATCTATCAGAACCGCATGCTCGACGTGGACGTGCGCTGCGGCGATTATGCACTCGACAACACCCGACAGATCCGGGGACGGGGGTACTACGGCGACTACGGGGGCGGCAGCGGCGCCGTCGCCCTGCCGCTCAACGGCGATCCGCTCGCCACCCGGCAGGCCATCTGGCTGCAAACCGACGAGGTCTTCAAGGCCGCAGTGAAGCGGCTGGCCCAGGTGAAAGCCAATCTTCAGGTGAAAGTCGAGGAGGAGGACCAGGCCGACGATTTTTCGCGTGAAGCGCCGAGCCAGTTTGTCGGGGCGTGGGTGGACACGCCGGCGGATCGGGCGGCGCTGGCCCAACGGATCGCGCGGCTTTCGCAGCGTTTCCGCGAGCACCCGAAGATCTACAACTCCACGGTCAGCCTGTCCGGTCTGACCACCAACACGCTGCTGGTCAACTCCGAGGGCAGCAAGATTCAACAGGGCGACGGCTGGTGGCGCATCGGCATCCAGGCCTCCACCATTGCCGAAGACGGCATGGAGCTTTGGCAATACACGTCGTTTGACGCGCACACGCCGGACGGCCTGCCGGATGATGCGGCCATCACAGCCGCCATCGACCGGGTCATTCGCGACGTCGAGGCGCTGCGGGAGGCGCCCGTGGTTGATCCGTACACTGGTCCGGCGATTCTCCGCAACCGAGCCACGGGGGTGTTTTTCCACGAGATCTTCGGCCACCGCATCGAAGGGCATCGCCAGAAGGACGTCGAGGAAGGCCAGACCTTCGCCAAGAAGATCGACGAGCAGGTGCTGCCCGAGTTCCTCAGCGTCTATGACGACCCATCACAGCAGACGTTTCAGCAGATCGACCTCAACGGATACTATCGCTTCGACGACGAGGCTGTTCCCGCTCAGCGGGTGGAACTGGTCGACGACGGCGTACTAAAGACATTTCTTCTGTCGCGGTCGCCCACGCGCGGATTCACCAAGTCGAACGGCCACGGGCGGCGCACGCCGGGCAACGACGTTGTTTCCCGCCAGGGGAACCTGATCGTGGAATCCGACCGCCAGATGCCGTTTGACGCGTTGCGGCAAAGGCTCATCGAACTCTGCAAGGACCAAGGCAAGGAATACGGTCTGCTGTTCGAGGACATTTCGGGCGGTTTCACGACCACCCAGCGCCGTGGTCCGCAGGCCTTCAAGGTGCTGCCCATCGTGGTTTACAAGGTATATGTGGATGGCCGGCCCGACGAACTGGTCCGCGGCGTCGACATCGTCGGCACGCCGCTGACCTGCTTCTCCAAGATCGTCGCCACGGGCAACGATCCGGACGTGTTCAACGGCGTATGCGGCGCGGAGTCGGGCAACGTGCCGGTCTCGGCGATCGCACCCAGCATCCTCGTCGAGCAGATTGAAGTCGAAAAGAAACAGAAGGCCCAGGACCGTCCGCCGATCCTCGACGCCCCCATCGCACTGGAGAACACCCATGCCGCATTGTAATCGCAGACGACATTCGTTGCGTATGCTGTGCGCCGCCTCGGCGCTGGTATTGGCGGGCACACTCGCTGCGGCGCGGGCGGATGAAACCAGCGCCGCCGCGCCGGCCGACGCCGCCCCATCCAATGACGCGCAGGTCGAGGCGGCGTTGAAAGAAGACGTCATCCTCCGCGCCATGGTCGACGAACTGAAGCGCTCCGCCGAGAAGGTGGAGCTCGAAGACCTCGCCCGCCCCTACTTCATCGAGTACGCGCTGATGGACGTGCAGGGCGCGTACGTGGCCGCCGAGTTGGGGGCGCTGACTCTGAGCAACGCGAGCCCCTCGCGGGCGATGCGCGTCGATGTGCGCGTTGGGGCCTACGAGCTGGACAACACCAACTTCGCCGGCGCCGGCTGGAGCTTCAACCGCGCGACCGTCCCGATCGAAGACGATTACACCGCAATTCGCCAGGCCCTCTGGTGGGCGACCGACCGCGACTACAAGCAAGCGGCCGAAGACTTCGCCCGCAAGCAGGCCTTCATGCAGCAGAAGGTCATCGAGGACAAGCCGGCGGATTTCTCGAAAGAGGCGCCGGTGGTGGCGTTCCAGGAGCGCGTCTCGCCGGACGTGCCGCTGGCCGAGATGGAGAAGCTGGCCGTCGAGCTTTCGGCGGTCTTTCGCGACTATCCGGGCATTCAGGAGTCCGGCGTGCGCATGCGCGGTGGAGGCGGCAACGGTTACCTGGTGAACACCGAGGGCACGCGCATTCGGGAGAACGGCGAAACGTACGAGATCGCGATCGAGGCGACCGCCCAGGCTGATGACGGCATGCCGCTCGCCGACACCATCTCGCTTGTTGCGGAGAACTTCGACGAGTTGCCGCCGTTGGCGGAACTGCAACAACAGTGCCGTGAGTTGGCGGAGCGCCTCACGCGGATCAAGAAGGCGCCCAAGCTTACAGAGGCGTACGCCGGTCCGATCCTGGTGGACGCTCGGCCCGCCGCAGCCATCTTCGGGGCCAATTTCGGTCAGCGCTTCGCAGGTGGGCAGCGCCCGATCGGCAGTCGCAGCGATCCCGAGGATTTCGAGAAGAAGCTGGGCAAGCGCATTCTGCCCCGCTCGGTCACCGTGGTGGACGACCCCACCCGGGAGACGTTCAGCGACGTCACCCTCTTGGGCCACTACGCCTACGACGACCAGGGCGTGCCTGCGCAGAGAGTCTCGCTCGTGGAAGGGGGCCGACTCCAGGCCCTGGTGATGTCGCGCAATCCATCGAAGGCGTTTAAACAGTCGACGGGCCACGGGCGAGGGCTGTATTCGCCGAGCGCGATGGTTGGCTGCCTGTTTGTCAATTCGGACGACGCGCTCGATGCGGAGGCCCTCAAGCAGGAACTGCTCGAGGCGGTCGACGACGAGGGATTGCAGTACGGCATCCGCATCGCGTCGGTGCGCGGCGGCGCCCCGGTCGAAATCTTCAAGGTCTACCCCGACGGACGCGAAGAACTGGTGCGCGGCGCAGACAACCTTCAGATCAACCTCCGGGCGTTCAAACGGGTGCTCGCCCTGGGTAACGAGCCGTACGTGCTCAACGTCAGCGGACGGACCAGCGGACAGACCATCGTCGCTCCGGCCATGCTGTTCGAAGAACTTGACCTGACGCCGCTCGATCGCGACTTCGACAAGCCGCCGTTCTTGCCGGCCCCGCTTGGGCGTCAGGATCAATCCATCACCTCGGCGGGGAAGTGACCAACGCGCGGAAACGCCATCAGGCGAACGGGACCACCATGAACCGCTCGGCCGCCAGCGAACTGCTTCTGCGCAATCCCGCGGAGTGGTCGGCCGAGCGGATCGTGGTGGTCGATCCGGCGGACTGCGGCATCCTGACGCAAATCACAGCTTCCGGTGTGTGCCAGTCTCTTGAAGTCGTCTCCACCGACTACGGCGCCTGGCGCGTAGCACATCGGCACTTGGGGACCGATGATCGAATCCGGGTCCATTTTGGCACACCGGACCAGTGTCAGCCGGGCAGTGCAGATCTTGCGATCGTCTACGCGGGCAAAGGTCGGGCGACGCATCAGATGCTGTTGGCGCTCACGACGGGCGTGCTTCAGGCCGAGGGGCGCCTGCTGTGGCTCGGCGAGACGCGCGCCGGGGTCAGGGCGAGTGCGAAGTTTCTCGGCGACCTGTTTGAACGCGTCGATCAGGTCGACGCGGCCCGACGCTGCGCACTGTACTCCGCGGAGATTCGCCGGTCCGATGCGCCGCCGGTCGGCGCTCTCGATGACTGGTTGCAGGTCGATGCGTTGGCGACGCCTCAAGGCATGGTGGCTGCTGCATCGCTGCCCGGCGTTTTCAGCCAGGGCCGGCTCGACGACGGAACGCGCTTGCTGCTGGACTCATTGCCGGACGCCCCGCCCCGCCGGGTGCTCGATTTCGGATGTGGCTGCGGCGTGATCGGCGTCTGCGGCCAGCGGGTTTGGCCTTCGGCCGAGATCGACCTGGTTGACGCCAGTGCTTTGGCCCTCACGGCGGCGCACCGGACCCTTCAACTCCACGATATGGCGCCCGAACGCGTCTTCGCCTCCGATGTCTTCTCCGACGTCCGCGAGCGCTATGACCTGATCCTCACGAACCCGCCCTTTCATGCGGGCATCGCAATCGACTACAGCGTCGTCCGCAGCTTTATTGCCGACGCCCGGGATCGCTTGCAACCCAGGGGGCGCCTGCGCATGGTCGTCAACCGCCACCTGCCCTACCGCGACTGGCTTGCAGAGACGTTCGGCAAGTGCACAATTGCGGTCGAGACGCCGCGGTTTCGCGTCTGGGACGCGGTCGCCCCCGCCGGCCGTTCATAGCAACATTTTCGGGAGCTTCTGCGCATGCGCCGCCACCTTGCTGTTTTGTTCCTTGCGACCCTGGTTCTGGTCACGGGCTGTATCGACATCGAACGACCCATACCTGTGGAAACGGTCACCATCGGCGCTATTCTGCCGCGCACCGGGGCGCTGTCGTCCCAGGGCGAGGCCGCATCTGCGGCATTGGAGATAGCCAAGGACGACGCCAACGCCTTCCTGATCGCCGCGGGCTCCAATCGGCGCGTGGCGTTGTCGATCAAGGACGACGGCAGCGATGCGGCCGGCGCCCTGGAAGCCCTCCGTGAACTGGACGATGCCGGCGTTCACTACGTGATCGGCCCATTCACCACCGATGCCCTGGACCGGTGCGCAGCCTACGCCGACCGCGTCGGACAGGTGCTGCTGTCGCCCGCGAGCACGGGCCCGGAACTCGCCGAAGATGACGTCGCCTTTCGCCTGTTGCCCGGCGCGGTGCAGTCGGCGGAGGCGATGGCTGCGTTGCTGGAACACGACGCGCGCGAGATGGTGGTGGTCCTGGCGGACTCGCGCGGCGGTACGGACGCTTGGGTGGATGCGCTGGCGTCCGCGTTTGTCGATCGCGGCGGCGCGGTCACGGAACGCGTTCGCTACGACGACGAGGCCATCGCGCAGGGCAACTTCCGCGACGCGCTGGCGAACCTGAGCGTCAGTGTTGCGGAAGCCATTGCCGACGTCGGAACGTCCGGCGTGGCGGTGCAGCTCGTGTCGTTCGACGAAGGCGTTCGCATTCTACGGCAAGCGGCCGACGACCCGGTGCTGACTTCGGTCGCCTGGTACGGGATTGACGGTATGGCCCTGAGCGGCGAACTGCTGGAGGATGCCAACGCGGTGGCGGTGGCCCGACAAGTCAACTTTACGGCGGTGGCGTTCGCGCCCTCTACCAGCGAGCGTTACGACGAAATCGTGCCGGACATACGGGAGGCGCTCGGGCGGTTGCCTGAATCCCAGGCGATCGCCGCCTATGACGCGCTGTGGTTGACGGTGTTGACCCTGCGGGAATCGTCCGATGTCGACGACACCGCTTTCTTCGCCATGGCCCTGCCGGAGGTGGCGCCGTTTTACAACGGGGTCTCGGGCGTAATCCGGTTGGACGAGAACGGCGACCGGACCGAGGGCGGCTTCGGGTTATACGTCGTGGGCAATGCCGAAGAGGATCCCGGCTGGATCATGCGGGCGCGATATTCAGAGAACGTACTCACGCCGATATCGCCGGATGCGGCCGAGAACGGCGACGACGGCGAGTAGGCATCGCATTCGCTCATGCCGTGCCCTGCGCCGCGGATCGCCGCTGGAGTGGTCGTCGGGAGTCCTCATCCTTGCGTGCGCGGATCAGGCAGGTTGACCACCTTCTGGGTTTGGTCGCGGCGGAAAGCGGCAAGCCGGTCGCGCAGGTCGGGGCGGGTGGTCGCGAGCATGGCGACGGCGTAAAGCGCGGCGTTGCCCGCCCCTGAGCGACCGATCGCGAAGGTCGCCACCGGTATCCCTTTGGGCATCTGCACGGTCGAGAGCAGCGAGTCGAGGCCTTGCATGGCCGGAGACTGAATGGGCACGCCCAGGACTGGAACGATGGTCTTGGCCGCAATTACGCCGGCGAGATGGGCGGCCATGCCCGCACCGGCGATGATGGCATTCAGGCCGCGCTGTTCAGCCGTCGCCGCGTACTCGGCCACCAAGTCCGGGGCCCGGTGTGCGGACATCACGCGCACCTCGTGCCCCACGTCAAACTGGGCAAGCACGTCCGCGGCTGCCCGCATGGTCTCCCAATCGTTGGGACTGCCCATCACCACGCCCACTTCAATGGAGGTCTGATCGGTCATGACTTGGTATCGTCCTTGGCCAAAGGAATGCTGTTGCCCGAAGCCTCGGCAGCGCTGCGACGCCGCGGCAGCATTCTAGCGGCCTGCCTGTATCTGAACACCGCGAATCCAGCCCTCGCGTGCCAAGGGGGGCCATCCCGCGGCCTTGTACCCCCGGTCGGGCGCGTTAGGATCGCCCTGGGTTCTGACAGACGTTGCACGTCTGGTGTGATCACCTGTCGCCCACCCGTCGCCGCAGTTATGATGGGCGCCAACACGGTGGCGCGGTTCCCTGGCCCTGGATCGGCAGTCAGTTACGAGGCAGGTATGCCCCAGAACAAATCCCACGCGCAATTGGCCAAGGACTTGAAATCGTTTGTCGGTGATGCCTGTCCGGGTGTCACCGTCGAGGTTGACCATGCCACGCGTTGGCAACGCACCTGCTTTACGTTTCGGTGGGAGGGCTTCGCGGGGCTGCTGCTGGAGGAGCGTTTTCGGCTGGTCGCCAAGCTCATTCCGCCGGACTACTTCGAACGGCATTGCCGCGGCGTCGTCTGGCTGGAACTCACGCCCGATGAATCGGTCGATGATTACCTTGCCCAGCCGCGCTCGGAGGACGTGGACGACCGGCTGCCCGAGATCTGGCGGCAGTTGGCCGACCGGAGCTTCTTCACCGCATTGGAGGACGAGCTGGTCCGAGTGCCCTTCAGCCGTTGCCCCGACGATTTCACCTATACCAAGCGGGTGATGGACGCCAAGAAGGTGTCGCCCGACCTGCGTCGGGACGCCCTCCTTGCCTTCATGCGGCAGACGGCCTACACCGACTGGGAGGTGTTGCGCAAGGTCCGCCCGCTGGTCGAGAAACAAAAGGAAAGCAAATGACGCCTCACGAACTCTGGCAGCGTTATTGCCGTCATCTGTGCGTGTGTCCCGACGTCGGCCTGTCGCTCGACATCGCCCGCATGCACTTTGCGGAGGATTTCTTCGATACCCACGGCCAGCGGATGCAGATGGCCTTTGACGCCATGGCCGAGCTGGAGGCCGGGGCCATCGCCAATCCGGACGAGAATCGGATGGTGGGCCACTACTGGCTCCGCGCGCCGGATCTCGCCCCCGACCCCAACATGACCACCGCCATCCGTGGATGCCTCGACCACATCCGCCGATTCGCGTCCGAGGTCCACGCCGGTCAGATCGCCCCCCCCGCCGGTGGACGGTTTCAGAACGTCCTGGTGATCGGCATCGGCGGTTCCGCGTTGGGGCCTCAGTTTGTCGACGACGCCCTGGCCTCTGCCGGCGACCCGATGCGGGTCTTCTTCTTCGACAATACCGATCCGGACGGCTTCGACCGCACGCTTGCGCGTATCAGTGAGCAGCTCGCCCGCACGCTGGTGCTCGTGATCTCGAAGTCCGGCGGGACCAAGGAGACGCGCAACGGCATGCTCGAGGCCGCCCGGGCCTACCAGTCGGCCGGCCTGGATTTCGCCCGCCATGCCGTGGCGATCACCAGCGAGGGGAGCGCCCTCCACCTGGTCTGCCAGAAGGAGAACTGGCTGGACGCCTTCCCGATGTGGGACTGGGTCGGCGGTCGAACATCGCAGTTGTCGGCGGTCGGGCTGTTGCCGGCTGCGCTGCAAGGCCTGGACATCGACGCGCTGCTGGCCGGAGCGGCCGCCATGGACGCGATTACGCGGCGTCCAGCGATCCACGAGAATCCCGCCGCCCTGCTTGCCCTCATGTGGTACGACGCCGCCCGGCAACGGGGCCTGCGCGACATGGTCATCATTCCGTACAAGGACCGGTTGTCGCTGATTTCGCGCTATCTTCAACAACTTATCATGGAATCGCTGGGCAAGGAGCGCGACCTGGACGGGCAGGTGGTCAACGAGGGGATCACCGTGTACGGCAACAAGGGCTCGACCGACCAGCACGCCTACGTCCAGCAACTTCGTGAAGGATTGCACAACTTCTACGTCACGTTCATTGAGGTGCTTCGCGACCGCCAGGGTGAGAGCATGGAGGTGGAGCCGGGCACGACGAGCGGCGACTACCTTACGGGCTTCTTGCTGGGAACGCGGGAGGCGCTCTACGAGAACAACCGCGAATCGATGACTATTACCCTGGAAGACGTCACGCCGCGGAGCGTGGGCAGTCTGATTGCTTTGTTTGAACGGGCGGTAGGCCTGTACGCAACACTTGTCCACATCAATGCTTATCATCAGCCTGGTGTGGAGGCGGGCAAGAAAGCCGCAGGAGAGGTGCTCGCCCTCCAGCAAGAAGCCCTCGCTTACCTGGGCAAGCAACCGGGACAGAAGCTGACGGCGGAGTCTATTGCTCAGCGTATCGGGTCGGCCGACCAAGTCGAGTGGGTCTACCGGGTCCTGGTTCACCTCGCTGCCAACGATGATCGCAAGGTGATTTGTGTACCAGGCCAAACGCCCGCGGAAACGACGTTCGCAATCGCCCGATGAACCGTTGCGCGAAGTGCGACAAGGCCGGCCGCACACGCGATGCAAAGAAACCAAGCCGTTTGGCGCAAACTATCCCTTTAAATGGCAGTTTAGCGAAACCCGCATCAATGGTGCACCTCTTGTCGTAACGCCACCCTTTGGCAACAGATGGGTGTTCGTGCCCGCGTTAGAGCGCGGCGCGACGGATTACTTTGGGCATCTGTTGCAGTTTTTCGCGATCCGGGCTGCGCTCGCGACAGTCTTCCGATGGCCATGCGACAGGGCAAGCGCTCACCGGGAGCGTGAAGATGGGAATGTCGAGGCAACCCACCCCTACTTGACACGCCATGGTCAATTCCTAGGATACAAGGCGGGCTGGGCAAAGTTCAGGCAGTAGTCAGAGTAGGGTCAGGCAACGGGTCAGCCCATGGCGTTCATCGCCGGCTCGGGCGGCGTGGATTCGCTGTGGTATACTAAGGCTGGCCGATGATGTGATCCGGGCAGGGCGGACGGCGGCAGGCGTGCCGGGCGCATGTCGGCCCCACACGAACCGCGGCGCGCGGCACTGTCTCGAGCTGACGTCTCCGCCTGGACGGCGCAACGCCACATGGATGCGAGGGGGGCCGATATAATGGCAAATCGCTGCAAAAACGCAGGGCGCCCGCCCGACTGGGCAATATCTGAATTGTGGAATTCCAATAGTCCTCGCGGCATCGCCGTTCGATCGGCCGACAGCGACCCCCATGCGGCTTCGATTGGGGAAATTCGAAATCCGCAAGAGAGTCTTGCGGGCGCTGCGGGCGGACATAGGCCGAAACCGTCGGGAGCCGCTCGACCTGCTATAACAGGTTCAACGCCGTTACGGGGCCGACCCTTGCTGGCATACGTACTTTTACCTAAGCGTAAGGCCCTGGTTTTGGGCGGAGTGCGGGAGTTGATGTTCGGTAGTACTGTAAAGCCCGGATTAAAGCGCGACACGGGCTGCAAATTCACCAGAAACATGGTTGACACTCTGAGGCAGATACCCTATATTCGCTCTCATATCGGACTCAGGCGTGACCTAGATCATCGGTGTCAGTTCGACAGTAGCCGGATAACGATAGCTTTCTTTGACGGACCAGGGGGGATGAACATTTCGGACTTGTCGCACCCGCGAGGGGCGCGCGTCAGCGCGGCCCGCATGACGCGTAACCAGGCTTCATCTTCATCCAGAGTGACTTCGTTGCGATGATGCGCCTGTGCAAAATGCGCGCGTCGCATGCGAATGAGCATACGCGGAAGAGTTCGGTTCGATCGAATGGAGGTGGAAAAGATCGCACCAGGAAACAAGCAAAAGGAGGGGACGGACAGGCGCTAGCTTGAGGAACTTACGCCCGTCCGTCCCGGGGTATTGCGAAGCGCGGCGTAGCCGCGCTGCACAATCCTCCTATCTTATCTCTGTTTCCTTCAAGAGTCAAGCTGGCACTTTCTTATCGGTGCCAGCGCGCGTGTTTGCATGACGTCCCGCGGAATCCCTGTGGCCAGATTGGGATTCTTGGAACGGGGCTGATGTGATGCGTGATTGACTCGGCAGCCGTCCTCGGTCTCAACAAGGGGCGGCGGTGCGTCAACGTGCCGTCAAGGATTATCGGCGGCCGTCGAAAGGAGGTGGCGACGGAGGATTCAGTTTATTGTGGAAGTCGGCGGCGTTCCGTCGCAACGGCCCGTGCGGACCGCGGGCGTCGGTTGCCGCCGAATATGGGACCTATGGCAGTTTTCGTTAGTACTCCATTTGCAAAAGGAGAGTCACAGATGAAGAAGGTTATGATGGTAGTGTTGGTGGCCGGTCTGCTCGCGACCCCCGCTCTGGCGGTCGATCGCGTCAGCGCCACCGAAAAGGGCAGCCTCTTGATTTTCCCCAAGGTCGAGATTCGCTGGGACGCCCAGGGCAACGTCATTCAGGACACGTTCATTGACATGACGAATGACTACCCGGGCGACGTGCAGGTGCAGATGTACTTCATCAACGGCGATGCTCCGCTCGAGGCGTTTGATGGCGAGCGGGCTCATCCCGGTTGGAACGCGGTTGACGTCGGCATCTACCTGACCGGCAATCAGCCCACCTACTGGTCGGCCCTCACCGGCCAGCCGCACGGCGTTTCGCCGTTCACCATTCTGGATCCGGGCCCGCCTGCCGGCCGTCCCGCTCCGGAGCCGGGCAGCACCGACCGCGTCATGCGCGGCTACATCATCGCCTGGGCCGTGGACAACATCGGCCAGGAGATCCGCTGGAACCACCTGAAGGGCGACGTGACCATCGTCAACTACGCTCTGGGCACGGCTTGGGAGTACAATGCGTACACCTTCGCCACGGCGGAATCCCTGACGACCCCGCATGGCGGCGTCCTTCCTGGCGATGTCGGCCACCTGATGCTCGACGGCAGCGAGTACGAGCCCAGCTTTGCCCTGCTGCTGCTCGATTTCTACGCGGTGGGCGCGGATTCCTTCTCGAAGCCGGGCAACAGCGTGTTCATCAACACGGACCTCACTCTGTTCCCGGTCGACGTCGACCTGCGTCAGGAGACTGACGGGCCGGTCACCACGAAGGCCAGCTTCACGGTCTGGAACATGAACGAGACCAAGCTGACCGGTCTTGATCGCTGCATCACCTGCTGGGATCAGACGCTGCTTAGCCAGTATGGCGTCCCCAACCACTTCCTGCGCAGCAACCTGCAGACGGACAAGGGCAAGGCGCAGATCGAAGGTCTGGCGAGCCAACTGTGCAACTTCGACTATGATCCCGGCGATCAGCTTCCGCTGGGCGATGATCCGCGCGACATCGTCAGCCAGGCCGCTTCGCTGCTGGGTGTCGTCGCCAAGCAGTTGACTTTCAGCTCGGGCGATTATGCCGTGGCCGGCACCAACCTGATCGGCATGGGCACGGAGAATGCGGAGATCCAGGTGGACTTCGGCTTCATTCCGCCGTCGCGTCCTGAGATCGACACCATCGGCGAGGCCGAGTTGGTTCGTCCGACGTCGGCGTCGTTCCGTCGCTAGTCGATTCACTGTAGTTGCTTTCGCGAGGCCCGATCGGACTTCGATCGGGCCTCGCCCATCCTTCGAACGCAAAACGGCTGGCCCCATCGGCGTGCCCCTCACCACGCCGAGCCAGGGATGAGTTGCTGCCAGCCCCAATCCGAAACGTTGGCTGAGCTGGGATGCCGCATGCCAAGCGGATTACGGCGATCGTATGATCGCTGCCGAGGAACGTACGCACCTCCCGGGGGGTGAAGAGACCAGAATTGACGGGCGAAGCGGCGCCGGCGTGTCCATTGAGCCGAATCGCCTGGACGTAGACAACCGGAGCACGCCTCGGGCAGAGCATCCGGGAAACTGGATCAGCGGCGCCCAGGTGTCCGCAAACCGGAGTGGACACGCCACGCAGAGCATTGAAAGGCAGCCAACGCCATGACAACATGCCCACTCAGCCACTTCGTCGTTCGCCATTCGCTTCAATTGCTGTTAATCAGCGTCGCGTCCTCTCCTTGCCTGGTGCTGGGCGAGGGAACTGAGGAACTCGGCCCACCCAACATTCCCATCCGCGCCGGAAACCAAATGGTGGCGGCCGGCGCGGGCACAGCAGACGGCACTGGCGTCATCGTGATCGACGTCCCTGCCACCGCCGCCATCCGGCAGGTGCTGCTTTACTGGTCGGGAGCAGCCAGCGATGTAAATCCACTGACTGACGAAACCGACGATCCGCGGCAACCCAACTTGTCGCAATGGCAGCGGGAAGAATCCCAAGTCGCAGCCCCCTACGGTCATGCTCAACCCGAGCGTTACGACCGCGGCGAGGGCCGGAACGCGCTTCCCAGCCCCACCGAAACGAGCGGCGTGGGCCCGGCTCCGGCCGGGTCATCGGGCCCCTCCCCTTTCGAGACACAGTCCGCGGTCGCCGGCGACAGCGTGATCGTGGTCAACGGTATTGCGGTGCTGGGAACCCGGCTGGGTGATCCGATTCCTTTCACCGGCAACCAGCATAACCTGAGTTATCGCGCGGACATCACGGGCCTGGGCCTTGTGCGGCGCGGCGCCAACGTACTCAATATCACCGAGATGGACTTCGACCTGTTCAATGACGGCGTCGGAGTCCTCGTCATTTATGACTTGGGCAACGAATCGGCCACCATTGGTATTCGCGATGGGATCGACTCCGCGTTTGCCTGGTTTACCCCCCCGCTGGACACGACCGTACCGCAGACCTTCACTTTCGACGCGCACCCGCTGGAGCGCACGGCCGACCTGGTCCTGTTTGTGGGCGACGTTGATGTCGGCCGTCTCACCGAGATCGACATCACGGTGGACGGCGTGACGACCACGCTGCAAAACCCACTAGGCAGCTTCGACGGGTTGGAATGGGACACGTTTATTTATCCCGTCGTGATACCGGCCGGCGCCACGGACGTTACCGTTCAGGTGCTTTCGAAGGGGAACGGCAATCAGGGCACGCCAGCCTCAATCATGTGGGTGATGGCGGCCCTGCGGGTCCCCCTGCCGGGAACGGAAGACTGCAATAACAACGACGTGCCGGACCTCTGTGATGTGAGCTGTGCGAACGGCAATGGATCGTGCGAAGAACTATACCCCAACCTCTGCGGCCTGCTTGCCGACTGCAATGCCAACGACGTTCCGGACGAATGCGAGCTCGCAGGGCAGGACTGCAACTCCAACGGCATCCTCGACGCGTGCGAACCGGGCGGCGCGTTGTGCGACGATGGTGATCTGTGCACGGTGGACGACGTGTGTGTCGACGGCGCGTGCGTCGGCGCGCCCCGCGACTGCTCCGCCTTCGACGATACCTGCACCGAGGGGGCCTGTGACCCAGTCACGGGGGAATGCTACGCGGCGTCGGCCAACGATGGCACGACCTGCGACGACGGCAATCCCTGCACGGACGATGATTTCTGCTCGAACGGTGTGTGCGCGGGTTATGCGGCCGACTGCTCGGACCTCGACACCGAGTGCACCACCGGCGTGTGCAACCCCGCGACAGGCGCGTGTGAGGCCGTTGCGAGCAACGAGGGTGGAGCGTGCTCGGACGAGAACCTCTGCACCATCGCCGACGCCTGCTCCAGCGGCCTGTGTGTTGGCGAGCCCGTGGATTGCTCGAGCCTGGATGACGCATGCCTGGTCGGTGTCTGTGATCCGGCCGACGGCATGTGTTACGCGACGCCTGCGAACGAAGGCGGAATCTGCGACGATGGCAACGGATGCACGGTGAACGATCAGTGCACGGACGGCGTGTGCTCGGGCGAGCCTCTGGACTGCTCACACCTGGACGACGGGTGCAACCTGGGCGTCTGCGTTGGCACGAGCGGGGTTTGTGTGGCGGAGCCGGCGGCCGACGGCGCAGCATGCAACGACGGCGACTTGTGTACCGACAACGATACCTGTTCGAACGGCGTCTGCGCGGGCACCGCGGTCGATTGCAGCGCGCTCGATGATCTTTGCCTGGTCGGCGTTTGCGTGCCAGCCACTGGACAGTGCGCTGCTGAGCCGGTGTCCGATGATACCCCATGCGACGACAGCGACCTGTGCACGACGGACGATGCGTGCGTCAACGGCGCCTGTGTCGGAGATGCGATCGACTGCACGCACCTGGACGACATGTGCAATCAGGGTGTGTGTGATCCCGCTTCGGGTTCGTGTATGACCGAACCCGCCTTTGAGGGGCTGGGCTGCGACGACGCGGATGCGTGCACGGAGTTCGACGTTTGCTCCAACGGCGTGTGCGCAGGCGAGGCCGTGGACTGTTCGTACCTGGACGACGCCTGCGTGGTCGGCGCGTGCATCGGCTCTACGGGGCTTTGCGAGGCGCTTCCGGCCAACGACGGGGCGACGTGCGACGACGGCGATGTCTGCACGGAAGGCGATAGCTGCTCGAACGGTTTCTGCACCGGGAGCTTGAAAGACTGCACAGCACTCGACGATGCGTGCAACATCGGCCTGTGCGACCCGGTCACGGGCGACTGCGTGCCGGATCCCGCGAATGAGGGCGGGCTGTGCGACGACGGCAATGACTGCACGCTGGATGATCAGTGCGTGCTTGGCGAGTGCCTGGGTGAGCCGGTGGATTGCTCCCATCTCGATGACGCCTGCAACCTGGGTACATGCGTGGGCACCACCGGCATCTGCGAGGCGGAGCCGGCGAACGAAGGCGGCGGTTGCGACGATTTCGACCTGTGTACGGTCAACGATACGTGTTCGAACGGCGCATGTGCGGGCACACCACGGGATTGCTCCCATCTCGATGACCAGTGCGTCGTCGGCGTTTGCGATCCGCAAACCGGCGCATGCACGACGCGGGCCCTGAGTGACGGCGAAGCCTGTGACGACGGCAACGGGTGCACCGTCGACGACACCTGCGAGCTCGGCGTCTGTGGGGGCGTTCCCCAGGACTGCTCCGCATTGGACGACGCGTGCAATATTGGCATCTGCATCGGTACGACCGGCATCTGCGTCGCGGAGCCGACCAATGAGGGCGGCCTATGTGACGATGGCGACGGCTGCACCGTCAACGACACTTGCGCCAGTGGCGTCTGCACTGGCGAAAGAAAGGATTGTTCCGCATTCGACGACGCCTGCAACGAAGGGATGTGCGTCGGCACGACCGGCGTATGTGTGGCCATGGCCGTCGACGATGGCCTGGCCTGCGACGACGGCGACGGGTGCACGATCGGCGATCAGTGCATCGCGGGGGCCTGCGTGAGCGATCCGGTCGACTGCTCGGCGCTGGATGACGCGTGCAACATCGGCGTTTGTATCGGTACGTCCGGCGTTTGTGCGCCTGAGCCCGTTAACGAAGGCGGCTTGTGCGACGACGGCGACCTGTGCACCCTCAACGACGCCTGCTCCAACGGGTCGTGTGTTGCGACGCCGGTGGATTGTTCCTACCTGGACGACGGATGCAACGTCGGCGTCTGCAACCCCCTGACGGGGCAATGCACGGTGGAGCCGGTCAACGAGGGCGGCGCCTGCGATGACGGCAATGACTGCACCGTCGCGGACACATGCCAGGCCGGCGCCTGCGTGGGAAGTTCCAAGGATTGCTCCGCTTTCGACGACGCCTGCAACCTCGGTGTGTGCATCGGCACCTCCGGCGTCTGTGCCGCCGAGCCCGCCAACGAGGGTGGCATCTGTGACGACGGCAACGGCTGCACCCTGAACGACGCGTGCAGCAACGGCGTGTGCGTTGGCTTGGACAAAGACTGCTCGGCGCTGGACGACGCCTGCAACGAGGGGGTATGCGTTGGTACGACGGGCGTTTGCGCGCCGCAGCCCATCAACAACGGCGGTGTCTGCGACGACGGCGATGGCTGCACGGTCGACGATGTTTGTGCGGCCGGAGACTGCTCGGGCGAGCCGATGGACTGTTCCTTCCTGGACGATGATTGCAGCCTCGGCGTATGCGTCGGCACCTCCGGTGTGTGCGTCGCCGAGCCCGTAAACGAGGGCGGCACGTGCAGCGATGGCGACGAATGCACCATCGATGACACGTGTTCCAACGGCGTGTGCGCCGGCGATGCCAAAGACTGCTCAGTGCTGGATGATGCCTGCCACGTCGGCGTTTGCGCCGGTACGTCGGGCCTGTGCGTTGCTGAACCCTCCAACGAAGGTGGCTTCTGCGACGATGGCGACGGTTGCACGGTGAATGACGCCTGTTCAAACGGCGCTTGTGCCGGCACGCCGAAGGATTGTTCGGCGCTGGATGATGCGTGCAACGTCGGCGTCTGCATGGGGACCTCGGGCGTATGCGAGGCCGAACCGACCAACGGCGGCGGCACTTGCGACGACGGCAATGCCTGCACCGTGGATGACACGTGTTCCAACGGGGTGTGCACCGGGGCTCCGCTTGATTGCTCCTACCTCGACGGGCCGTGCACGGTGGGCGTATGCCTGGGCACCTCCGGGGTCTGCACGGCCGTGCCCGCGAATGAAGGCCAGAGCTGCGACGACGACAACGGATGCACCGTTGGCGACGCCTGCTCAGGCGGCACGTGCGCCGGCACGCCGATGGACTGTTCCGATTTTGACGATGCGTGCAACGTCGGCGTCTGCGTGGGCACCACCGGGGTCTGCGCGGCCGAGCCGGTCAACGAAGGCGGCGCTTGCGACGACGGAGACAATTGCACCGTCGGCGATATGTGCGCAAGCGGCACGTGCGTGAGCACGCCCAAGGACTGCTCGGCACTGGACGACGCGTGCAACGTCGGCGTCTGCGTGGGCACCAGCGGCGTGTGTGCGGCCGAACCCACCAACGAAGGCAACGCCTGCGATGATGGCGACGGCTGCACGCTCGAGGACGCATGTTCCAACGGCGTTTGCGCCGGCGAGCCGCTCGATTGCACCCATCTGGACGATCAGTGCAATGTTGGTGTGTGCAACCCCGCGCTGGGGACGTGCGAGGCTGAGCCCACCAACGAGGGCAATACCTGCGATGACGGCATCAACTGCACGACGGGCGACCTCTGTTCGAACGGCATCTGTGGCGGTGAGCCGATGGTGTGCCCGCCAGGCCAGCATTGCGATGAGGACCTGGGCGCGTGCACCTCTCCCCTGGCTCACCGGGTTGGGGCGGCGCGCAAGGGCAGCCTGCTGGTCTTCTCCAAGGTGGAGGTCCGCTGGAACGCCAGCGGCGAATTGATCCAGGATACGTTCCTTGACTTGACCAACGACTATCCGGGCAGCGTCCATGTGCAGATGTACTTCATCCATGGCGATCCACCGATGGCGGCCGATCCGCCCGAGCGCGCTCATCTCGGCTGGAACTGGGTGGACGTGCAGATTCAGTTGACGGGCAATCAGCCCACGTACTGGTCGGTGCACGAGGGACTTCCCGCCGCGGGCGGCGTCGCGCCCTTCACGGTTCTTGACCCGGGCAGCCCGCCCGGCCGACCCGATCCGGAGCGTCCCGGACAGCGCATCGTGCGCGGCTACGTGCTGGCCTGGGCGGTGGATGAATGGGGGCACGAGATCCGGTGGAACCATCTTGCGGGCGACGCGATCATCGTGGATTACGATCATGGCACCGCCTGGGAGTACGGCGCATTTGCGTACCAGGTGGTTGACCCCGCCATTGGCCACGGCCAGACCACCGGTTCACCCGGCGAATTGCATCTCGACGGCGTGGAATACGACCACTGCTTCGAGCATCTGCTCTTCGATTTCAAGGCCGTTGACGTGGGGGTCTACTCCAGTGCTGACACGCCGACGACGACCACCACGCACCTGACGCTGCATCCCGTTTCGGTTGACCTGCGTCAGGAGGGCGACGGACCGGTGACGACCAAGGCGACGTTCGCCATCTGGAACATGAACGAAGTCAAGCTGACCGGTCTGGATCAGTGCATCACCTGCTGGGACCAGAGGTTGCTCAGCAGCTACGGTATACCGAACCATTTCCTGCGCCAAAACCTGCAAACCGACGTCGGGCACGCCCAGATCCAGGGCGTGGCCAGCAATCGATGTCATCAGGACACGGACGGGGATGGCGTTTTTGACGTGCTCAGCGTGGACGCCGCCTTGCTCGGCGTCAGTGCCGAGGAGATTTCGTTCCTCGGACCGCGGGAGGGGGACGAGGTTCTGCCCGACCGCTTCGCCGCACCGGGCGGAAATCTCCACGGCATGGGCACCATGACAGGACTGATCCGGGCGGACGTGCAAGCGCCGACCGTTCCGGAGAAGACGGAGGCCCAGGAGGATTGAGCGTGCGTTGGGCGTCCGGAGGGGACGCCAACGCCTTAACCTGGCATCCGAAAATGTGTGTTCGTCTCTATTCAGCCGTAACTGCGCCGCCCGGCGCCGTTGCGAGAGCGGACACAGAAACGGGAGGCCCACCCGGGAGCCACCTCCGACGCTCCCGGGCGCCTCTACCGTTTGGCGCGACAGGTAGCCGCTGCGCGGGGCAGCGACCGGTCCAACCGGGCATGCGAGCGATCGCGTGTGACCACTGAAAGGGCCGCAGAAGCCGACGATACGGGAGCTTTTGCACAAGGAGAGGTCGTGATGGAACACAACCGACGTTTCAAAATCGCGTTGCCGGCGAGCGTCGCAGTGCTTGTCGGCGTATGGATCCCCCAGTTGGCGTTTGCCAATGGCACCGAGATTCTCGGGCCGCCCTCCATTTCCATCGCCAGTGGGACCGGCATCGTGGCCGCCGGGACCGGGATGGTGAATCCGCCTGGAGAAATCAACATCAACGTGCCTGCCGGCGCCGCAGTCAGCCAGGTGCTGCTCTACTGGGAGGGCTTCTCGAACACCGCCGGCGGCGGAGACGACACCATTTCAGTCAACGGGACGCCGGTATCCGGCGAGTTGATCGGCGGTCCCACGGAGTTCTTTCCCAACGCCTGGAGCACCAGCTACCGGACCGACATCACGGCATTGGCCGGCGCCAACGGCTGGGTCGTCCCCGGTCCCAACACGTTGACTATCGACGGATTCAATTTCAGCCACCGCAACGACGGCGCCGGCATCCTGGTCATCTTTGACGAAGGTGGAACGGCCGCGCAAATCGGGCTGCGCGACGGCAACGATCTGGCCTTTATCGACTTCAGTCCGCCGCTCGACGCCGTCGTAGAGCAGACGTTCAACTTTGCGCCGGCTACATTCGCGCGGCAGGCGGATCTGGCGTTCTTCGTCGGGAGCGTCGCCCTCAATCGGGCGAGCATCATCCGCATCGAAACCGGCGGGGAGGTGACGGAGATCGTCAACGCCCTTGGCAACACCGACGGACCGGAGTGGGACACGGTCTCCAGCTCCGTGGTTATCCCCGCCAACGCCAGCGAACTGACACTTGAGATCATTTCCGGGCCGGAAGGCGGTCCCCTCGATCCGGCGTCGCTGTCATGGATCACGGCCGGCCTGGCCGTCCTGCCGCCTCCGATCAACGGCACGGTGATCATCGAGAAGGAGACCCTTCCGCCCGGCGGCACAGGTTTCTCTTTCTCCCAGAACATCGACGGCAGCGGCACATTTATGCTGGACGACGGCGGCAGCCGCACGTTCACCGACGTGCCCGCCGGACGCTACCAGGTGCAGGAGGCCGATCCCGCGATCACACCCGGCGGATACACCCTCAGCAACCTGGTCTGCACCGACAGCGACCCCAATGGCGACCCGTCGCTGGTCGACCTCTCGTCGCGCACGGCCACCGTGGCGGTCGACCCGGGCGAGACGGTCATCTGCACGTTCACGAACAGCGCGCCAACGGATTGCCGCATGAGCGGCAGCGAGAAGGGCAGCCTGCTGATTTTCCCGAAGGTGGAAATCCGTTGGGACGCCTCCGGCGAACTGATCCAGGACACCTTCATCGATCTGTCCAACGATTACCCGGACGACGTGCAGGTGCAGATGTACTTCATAAACGGCGATCCGGAGCTTGCGGAGACGCCCACGGAGCGCTTCCACCCCGGCTGGAACGCGGTGGACGTCGGCATTTATCTCACCGCCAACCAGCCCACGTACTGGTCGGCCGCGACGGGGCTTCCCGCCACCGGAGGCGTGGCGCCGTTCCCCATTCTCGATCCGGGAACGCCACCGGGTCGGCCCGATCCGGAAGATCCGTCCATTCGTCTGATCCGTGGCTACATCATCGCCTGGGCGGTCGACTCCCAGGGCGTGGAGATCCGCTGGAATCACCTCAAGGGTGACGCCACGCTGGTGAACTATCAGGCCGGGACGGCCTGGGAGTACAACGCGTACGCATCTCAAATTCTGACGGTTCCTCATGGGACGCGGTCCGGCACGATGGGCGAACTGCATCTGGACGGCTCGGAGTACTGCCCCCCGTATGACCTGCTGCTGCTTGATTTCTACGCCTCCGAAGGCGACCCCTTCGACTTTGGCGGGCTGCTGGACACCGACTTGACGCTCTTCCCCGTGACCGTGGACCTGCGACAGGAGACTGAGGGGCCGGTCACCACCAAGGCGAGCTTCACCATCTGGAATCAAAACGAGGTCAAGTTCACCGGTCTCGACCTGTGTATCACGTGCTGGGACCAGCGCAAGCTCACCAGCTACGGCATTCCCAATCACTTTTTGCGGGATAACCTCCAGACGGATAAGGGCAAGGCCCGCATCAACGGCCTGGCCAGTCAGCTTTGCAATATCGACTATGACCAAGGCGACGGCCTGCAACTCGGGGACGATCCTCGTGACCGGGTCAGCCAGGCTGCGGCCTTGCTCGGCGTAGCGGCGAAGCAAATCGGGCTCGAATTCCCGCCGGGTGCAGCGCAGGATGAAGATCGCGGCGAAGAAGAGCCGCCGAATTCGTTCTTTTTCCGCGCGGATGCGGGCACGAATCTGATCGGCATGGGCGCTGAACCGGCGACGATTCTCGCAGACCTGCCGACGGCGCCACCGCCAAGCCGGCCGGAGACGCAGGATTCGTCGGCGCGGCGACCGACTCCCGCGCAGTCGCTGACCGAACAGGACTCAACACCGCGTTGAACAGAATCAGGAGGCCTTGCAGCAAGCGCCGCGGCGCGGACCGGCATCCACGAGATGAAGCAACTCGGCCGACCGCGGCGCCGAGGTTGGAACGACACACGACAGCTTAGGTCACTCCGTGTGGGCGAAGCGTGTTCGCATTCCGTTTCGCTCGGACAACGAGCGTTGCCGGCATGCACCGCTGCGCCCCCGGAGAGACCGGCTGTCCGTCCGTCTGCGGCCTTCCGGCCGCGCGCTGTTTCCGAGCCCCCGGGCCTCCGTTGCCTGCCGGGGCCACAGCGGATACAGTGCCAGCACATTGAATGCTACAGTCACCGGACACTAGGCCTTTGCGGTCCTGTTTCGTGCCGATGTTTTGGCAGCGGAGCGTGCCATTGTGAGCCGCACCGGCGAAGGGAGTTGACCAACACATGACGAGACGCGCAGCCACTTTGCGAAGCGCTCCCGGCGCTTGGATACTACTTGTCGGGCTGGCCATGGTGGTAACCGGTTGTCCCTCACGCCCCCGCCCTGCCGACGACGGGCAGCGCCCGCAGCCGGCGGCGAAGGCGGAACTGCGCGAACGGGCCCTCACGCTGTGGAACGCCAAGGTTGCCGAGGACTGGCCCACCGTGTTTCGATTCGAGGTCCTTCGGCCTGATGTACAGGTCACGGTGGAGGATTTCATCAACTACTGTGAAACCGAAGAGCCTTTCAAGGTCCATGCCTGCGAGGTGGGCCGCGTGCTCACCGACGGTGACCGCGGCTGGGTCGAGCTCGATGTCCGCACGTCCATTCGCCGCTTTGAAAACGCGCCGGTCGTCGAGAATCACCGCTGGGAAAAATGGTATGTGTTGGATGGGAAGTGGATGCCAGTGCCTTCCGATGAGCTCGATCGCCATCCGGCGGCGCCGGTGGAGCGCGACCTGGCGGCCGAGCCCGCGTTGCGTGCCCGATTCGACGAGGCCTGGCAGGCCCGGCAGGAGGGCGCCTGGGACAAGCTCTATGCCATGGTCGATCCCCATGATCGCGAAAGCATTCCCGAAGACACCTTCACCACCACGCACAATCTGATGGCGTTCAAATCGTGCGACGTGCACTGGGTCGAGGTCATTGGCGACCGGGGGGTGATTCATTGCACGCTGAACATCAAGCTCACGGATCCGAGCATGACCAAGATGCCCGTGCAGAAGACGCTGCTGCACGAGGACTGGATCAAAATCGACGGGCAATGGTACATCGACTATCAGCGTAATTCTTCTGCCGGATAACAAGCATGCACATGACGATTCGCCTACTCGCGCTGACGGCGTGCCTGGCCTGGACGACGGCCGGCTGCCGCAATCACAAGAATCCGGCAACGCCCGGTGATCCCCAGGCGCCGGCCCCTCCCGGGGCAACCGACGACCATGCGAAGCAAGCGGATGACGCGGAGGCGCCCCCGATCGCTCCCCGCCGCCCGGGCGCGATCGCCTTCGAGCCGGCGATGAGCAACCTGCCCACGGCCGGCATGTGGAAGTGCGACCCGGCGCTGGCGGACGTCAACCAGGACGGTCGGCTCGATCTCGCGGCCATTCCCCGCCTGACGGTCCCACAGCTCGGCAACGGGCCGCGGTTCTGGTTCAGTGAGCCCGGCGGCGCGTGGACCCGGTCCTCCGAGGGACTGGATACCGGCGAGATCTCCTGCGGCGGCGGACTTGAATTCGGCGACGTGAACAACGACGGCCTGCTTGATCTTGCCGTCGCCGATCATTGCCAAGGCATTTTCGTCTACCTGGGAGACGGCCAGGGCGGCTGGCAGATGGTTACCCGTGGGCTTTATCCCGAGTCCATCGTCTCCGACCCTGAATACGCCCGCATGTACGTTGGCGTCGAAGACCTGGACCTCGGCGATCTGAATGGTGACGGCTTCCTCGACCTCGTGGCCGGCGCCAGCGACCGCGGGGGCATCTACGTTTATCTGGGCGACGGCACCGGGGAGAACTGGCGACGCGTCGCCGGCGAACTGCCGGAGACGGCCTGGGCCACCCGGATTGAAATTGTCGACATCGACGATGACGGGGATGCCGACATCGTTGCTTCGTACGCCGATGGCCCCCGCGTGTGGCACAACGACGGGGCGGCCCACTTCACCCCCGCTTCCGAAGGCCTGCCCAGCCCGATCATGCGCGGCATCTTCATCGGTCTCGCCGTTGCCGATTTCAATCTTGACGGCCGCCAGGACATCGCCGTGGCCAACTGGATCGACGGACCGGCCGTCTACCTCCAGCAGGACGACCACAGTTGGACCCAGGCCCCGGACGTGTTCCCCGACATGCTCGGTGGGGCCGTGGGCCTCGACATGGGCGATCTGAACAACGATCAGCGCCCCGACCTGGTGGTTGCCGGACGACTTACCACGGACGGCGGGTTGACCCGCGGAGTCTTCGCGTTGATTGGCGACGGGGCCGGCAGCTTCGCCTACGTACCCGACAGCGGTCTGCCGGAAACCGGACTCGGCGGTCCGGGAGGCGTCACCATTGGCGACATCGACAACGACGGCTGGCCCGATGTCGTCCATGGCAACGGACTATTGGTCGAGACCGGTGGCCCCTTCCGCGAGCCTGTGATCGACCAGCGCCTGTTGGTCTGGCGCAATCTCGGTCCCGGCCAGGAATAGAATCCCCTGAACCGCGCATAAGTGAATGCCCTGCCTGGATTTGCGCATCCGGGCAGGGCATTCTTTCGTTGCGGTCCATTCGGTCGTTGCTTTTCCTGAGGCGGGTCCGCGGCGCCGTCCTACTCCGGCGGCAGATCGGCCGTGAAGTTGACCTGCTGCCAACGCCAGTCCGTTAGATCCACGTCGCCGTCAAAATCGGCGTCGTAGCAAGCGCAGACGCTCGGATCATAGGTACCGCCCGGACCGGACATACACGCCGCCAGATTCGCAAAGTCAGTCAGATCCACGTTGCCGTCGTTGTTGCAATCGCCGGTCGCATCGCACTCGTCGGGCCGGCCGTTGCCGTTCAGATCGGCACTGTCGCCGACGGCGATGTCGCACTCGTCCGGCGTCGCATTGGCGTTGCAATCGGCGCTGACGTGGAAGGCCAGGTCGATGAAGTCCGGGTAGCCGTTGCTGTTGCAATCCGGCTCGCATATGTCAAGGATGCCATTTACGTTGAGGTCCACCGCCGCTCCGGAGGCGAGATCGCAATCGTCCGGTTGGCCGTTTTCATTGCAGTCGGGCTCGCAGACATCCGGGATGCTGTTGGTGTTGCAATCGCCCGCGGAGCCTGCGGCAAGCTCGCAGGCGTCGATCAGGCTGTTGCTGTCGCAGTCGAACGCGGAGCCGGCGAGGATCTCGCAATCGTCCGGGATCACGTTCCCATTGCAGTCCCGCTCGCATCCGTCGGGCACGAGATCGCCATCGCAATCCGGCGCACTGCCGGCCAGCACCTCGCAAACGTCCGCCAGGCCGTTGCTATCGCAATCGGCCATTGATTCGCACGCGTCCGGCGTGCCGTTGCCATCGCAATCCGGATCGCACGCATCGGGGACGCCGTTGCCGTCGCAATCGTTGCCGGCCAGCTCGCACGCATCCGGGACGCCGTTCGAATTGCAGTCCGCGAATGTCTCACACGCATCGGGAATGCCGTTGCTGTCGCAATCAGGGTCACACTCGTCGGGGACGCCATTGCTGTCGCAATCGTTGCCGGCAAGTTCGCACTCGTCGGGGATGCCGTTGCTGTTGCACTCTGTGAAGATTTCGCAGGCATCCGGCGTGCCGTTGGCGTTGCAGTCGGCGTCGCACTCGTCCGGGACGCCGTTTCCGTCGCAGTCGTTATCGCCGAGATCGCACTCATCAGGAACGCCGTTGCTGTTGCAGTCCGCGAATACCTCGCAGGCATCCGGTGTACCGTTCGTGTTGCAATCGACATCGCACTCGTCGGGCACGCCATTGGTATTGCAATCGTTGCCGATCAGTTCGCATTCGTCCGGAATGGCGTTCGAGTTGCAGTCCGCGAATGCCTCGCAGGCGTCGGGCGTGCCGTTGGCGTTGCAGTCGACGTCGCATTCGTCGGGAATGCCGTTGCCGTCGCAATCGTTGCCGGCCAATTCGCACTCGTCGGGGACGGCGTTCGTATTGCAGTCCGCGAAGCTCTCACAATCGTCGGGGACACCGTTGGCGTTGCAGTCGGTGTCGCACTCGTCCGGGACGCCATTGCTGTTGCAGTCATTGTCAACAAGCTCGCACTCATCGGGGACGCCGGTGCTGTTGCAGTCAACGAAGGTTTCGCACTCGTCGGGCACGCCGTTGGCGTTGCAATCCACATCGCACTCGTCGGGAATGCCATTGCTGTCGCAGTCGTTGTCGACGAGTTCACATTCATCAGGCACCGCGTTGGAATTGCAATCAACGAACGTCTCACAGGCATCGGGCGTGCCATTTGTGTTGCAGTCTACGTCGCACTCATCGGGCACGCCGTTGCCGTTGCAGTCGTTGCCGATCAGCTCGCATTCGTCCGGCACCCCGTTGCTGTTGCAATCCGCAAACGTCTCACAGGCGTCCGGCGTTCCGTTCGTGTTGCAATCGACATCGCACTCGTCGGGCACGCCATTGGTATCGCAATCGTTGCCGGTGAGTTCGCACTCATCGGGTACCGCGTTGGAGTTGCAGTCCGTGAAGGTCTCACACGCGTCGGGCGTGCCGTTCGCGTTGCAATCCACATCGCACTCGTCGGGCACGCCGTTGGCATCGCAGTCGTTGCCGATCAGTTCGCATTCATCGGGTACCGCGTTGGAGTTGCAGTCCGTGAAGGTCTCACACGCGTCAGGCGTGCCGTTGGCGTTGCAATCCACATCGCATTCGTCGGGCACGCCGTTGCCATCGCAGTCGTTGCCGATCAGTTCGCATTCGTCCGGCACGCCGTTGGTGTTGCAGTCGGCAAATGACTCGCACGCGTCGGGCGTACCATTCTCATTGCAGTCGACATCGCACTCATCGGGCACGCCGTTGGCATCACAGTCGTTGCCTGCCAGTTCACATTCATCGGGTACCGCGTTGGAGTTGCAGTCGGTAAAAGCCTCACAGGCGTCAGGCGTGCCGTTCGCGTTGCAATCAACGTCGCACTCGTCGGGCACGCCGTTGGCGTCGCAGTCGTTTCCGAGGAGTTCGCATTCGTCCGGCACACCGTTCGTGTTGCAGTCCGCGAATGCCTCGCAGGCGTCGGGCACGCCGTTGGTGTTGCAATCCGGATCGCATTCGTCGGGGACGCCATTGGCGTCGCAATCGTTGCCCGCGAGCTCGCACACATCGGGCACCCCATTCGAATTGCAGTCAGCAAACGTTTCGCACGCATCCGGCGTGCCGTTGCTGTCGCAATCCGGATCGCACTCATCCGGCACCCCGTTGGCGTCGCAGTCGTTCTCCGCCAGCTCGCATTCATCGGGCACGCCGTTCCCATTGCAGTCGGTAAAGCTCTCACAGGCGTCAGGCACGCCGTTGGTATTGCAATCGGGATCGCACTCATCGGGTACGCCGTTGGCGTCGCAGTCATTGCCGGCCAACTCGCAACGATCCGGAATGCCGTTGGCGTTGCAGTCGACATACGGCTCGCAGGCATCCGGAGTCCCGTTGCTGTCGCAGTCCGGATCACACTCGTCAGGCACGCTGTTCGTATTGCAGTCGTTGTCGGTCAGCTCGCACTCGTCGGGCACGCCAGAGTCATTGCAGTCCGTAAACGACTCGCAGTCGTCGGGTACGCCGTTCAGGTTGCAGTCCGTATCGCACTCATCGGGGATGCCGTTGGCGTTGCAGTCGGCAAACGTCTCGCAGTCGTCGGCGATGCCGTTGCTGTTGCAGTCCGGTTCGCAATCGTCGGGGACCCCGTTGGTGTTGCAATCGGCGTTCAACTCGGCCGTGAGGACGACGTCGTCCACCTGCCAGCCGAGCATGTCGTTGTTGTTCGGGTCCACGGAATCGAAATGCCAGCGAATCGCCACCGTCTGACCGGCGAAGGCCGTCAGATCGATCTCCCGCGTCCGCCAGCGCCCCAGCAGGCTGGACACGCCCACGTCGTCAGTGAGCTGGCCGTTGACCGTGACCCAGGCCCGGTCGAAACCGAATGGGGGGAAGTCTGCCGCCCCTCTCTCGCCTTCGTACCGTGAGCAGTAGCGCAGGCGCGCCGCTGTCGCCGCCGGCGGAATCTCCACGGCCACCGCCTGCAAGACGCCGTGAACGCGGGCCTGCGCGTCGAAGTCGCAGGTGTCGTCGAATCCGAAATAGGCCCATTGGGGCGGGTCACACGCCTCCGGATCCACACAAGCGGAACTCACGTGCCAAAGGCCGTCCGCCGCCCAGCCTGCCGGCAGCCCCTCTTCGAATCCCGCCGTCAGCAGCGTCGCCGACGACACCAATTCGCACGAATCAGGAATGCCGTTGCCGTTGCAGTCATCGGCCGTCCCCGCCGCGATGTCACACGCGTCCAGCACGCCATTGTCGTTGCAGTCCGACCAGACTTCGCAGATATCCGGGGCGCCGTTGCCGTTGCAATCCGGGTCGCACTCGTCCGGCACGCCGTTGGAGTCGCAGTCGTTGCCGGCCAGTTCACATTGATCGGGGACACCGCTTCCGTTGCAATCGGGAAAAGCTTCGCACGCATCCGGCACACCGTTCGCGTCGCAGTCGGGGTCGCACTCGTCCGGCACGTTGTTTGCGTCGCAATCGTTGCCGGCAAGCTCGCACTCATCGGGTGTCCCGTTGGTGTTGCAGTCCGCAAAGGCCTCGCACGCATCCGGCGTGCCGTTTTCATTGCAGTCGGGGTCGCATTCATCCGGAACGCCATTGGCGTTGCAGTCGTTGCCCGCGAGTTCGCAGACGTCCGGCACACCGCTTGAATTGCAGTCTGCAAAGTCCTCGCAGTCGTCCGGCGTGCCGTTGCCGTCGCAATCGAGGTCGCATTCGTCCGGTACGCCGTTGGCATTGCAATCGTTGCCGGCAAGCTCGCACTCATCCGGTACGCCACTGGCGTTGCAGTCGGCAAACGCCTCGCAATCGTCCACCTGCCCGTTCGAGTTGCAATCCGCTTCACAGGGGTCGGGCATTCCGTCCACGTCGCAATCCGGCTGGCAATCGTCCGGGATGCCGTTGGCGTCGCAATCGTTGTCGACCAACTCACAACGATCGGGCAGGAGGTTTGCGTTGCAATCGGTAAACGGCTCGCAATCGTCGGGCAGGCCGTTCGTATCGCAGTCCGGATCACATGCGTCGAGAATTCCGTTGCTGTTGCAGTCTGCCAACGGGATCTGGCAGGCGTCGCGCACGCCGTCATCGTTGCAATCATCGCCCGGGCCCTGCGATGCACAATCGAGGACGCCAACGTAGTGCAGTTCCGGCGCCAGTCGCGACCCGGCGTAGGTCGCAGCATCGGACAGCGGCCCGGGATCGGGGAGCACGTCACTGGTTGCGCCACCGTCCGCGGGCAACACCTGCCCGGCGCCGACGGGCACGCCCCCGGAGTCGCGGCCGGCGGCGTCAATGCGATCACTGGAGGTCAGGTTGCCAATTTGAACTGCGTCGACTTCCGCCCCTGCGGGGACGCCGAGCGCGGCGAAGTCGTACACGTACGCGAACGCGCCCAGGCCACTGAGATCCGCAAACGCTTCGAAAGCAGCGGCCGGTCGATAATGCCACGGGCCCCAGTCGCCGCCCAGCGCATGCGCGCGAATCATCAACGCCTCGGGGGCGCCGGCCGTGCCGACCTCGTAAACGACCAGGTCCGGACCGGCCGCGTCGGCAATACCCACCGCGAAGAGCGCCTCAACGCCTTCGCGCCGCGCACCGCCGTCCGCCTCCAGGACGACGGCACGAAATCCGTGTGTGCCGACCCCCGTGAGAGCTCCCAAGCAACGCGAACCATCAAAGCCAAGGCCAGCCGCATTCGGCGTCGGGAAATTCACGAAGCCGGAGGTCGTGACCGGACCGACGTCGAACTCCGCATCGCCCAGCGTCACCACGCCCGGTCCGATGTTGAGCACATCACCCGCTTCGGGCGAAAGGCGCTGATCGAACTCAAACGCCGCAAAAGTGAAGACTTCCTCGGCGACGGCCGGTGCAGGCCAAAGCCCGAACACCATGGCCATCAGCAGGCCCATGCCCGCGCAAGCGTTTCGACCGAACATACCATCCCCTTCCGGAGCATCCGCCGGGCATGCCGGATGACGTTTCCTCGTGCCCGGCCGGCCGCTCCTGTGTCGTTACTGCGTCGTCGCTTGCTGTCGTGTTGGTCCCCTGGTCACGCCTGAGCCCTGGTCCCCTCAGTGGCCCCGCCAGCGTTGAAAGCCTCGTCTGTCGTTTGCGTCCGGACCGCGCGCTCTGCAATCTCGGCCGCCTTCCCCACCAGACGAGGAATGCTTACTTTTCCTCCATATCCCTCCGTTACATCAATCACACCCGAACGACCTCCGTCACGGGGTCGTCATCGCCCGCACAAACATGGACCAGTCAACGAGATCAACGTCCTCGTCGAGATCAAAATCCACCATGGCGCAACACGGGTCGGCGAACGCCGGCGTTGGGCAGCCCGCGCAGGTCGGCCCCGTCAGGCAGGTCTCGAAGTACGCATGATCCGCTGCGTCAATGTCCCCGTCGCCGTCTGTATCGCCCGGCTCGCACTCGTCGGGCACGCCGTTTTCGTTGCAGTCGGAGCTGACGAACTCGATATCGATGAAGTCCGGAACGCCGTTGGGCTGGCAGTCCGTCTCGCATTCATCGGGAACGCCATTGACGTTGAAGTCGAAGCTGAAGCCGTCGTCGACGTCGCAATCGTCGGGAACGCCGTTGCTGTTGCAGTCGCCCTCGCAACGGTCCGGGATTCCGTTGTCATTGCAGTCGTTGAAGAACTCACAGTCATCGGGGGTGCCGTTGGCATCACAGTCCGGGTCGCACTCGTCGGGGATGCTGTTGTTGTTGCAGTCGTTGCCGACCAACTCGCACACGTCCGGTACGCCGCTCAGGTTGCAATCGGGGAACGTCTCGCAGTCATCCGGCGTGCCGCTGTTGTCACAGTCGGTATCGCACTCGTCGGGCACGCCGTTGGTGTTGCAGTCGTTGCCGACCAGTTCGCACTCGTCGGGGACGTCGTTTAGGTTGCAGTCGGTAAACGATTCGCATGCGTCGGGCAGGAAGTTGCCGTTGCAGTCCGGATCGCATTCGTCGGGTACGCCATTGCCGTCGCAGTCGTTGTCGAACAGCTCGCATTCGTCCGGAACGCCGCTGCTGTTGCAATCCGTGAACGCCTCACAGTCGTCGGGCGTGCCATTGTTGTTGCAATCGGTGTCGCACTCGTCGGGAATGCTGTTGCCGTTGCAGTCATTGTCCGCCAACTCACAGTCATCAGGCACGCCGTTGACATTGCAGTCGTTGCCGACGAGTTCCTGATTGTCGGGGATGCCGTTGCTGTTGCAGTCCACGATCACCGAGCATCCGCCCCAGCGTGCCAGGCGCGTGGCCGGGCTGCCGCCCGCGGTGGTGAAGAAGCCGCCCAGAAACAGTCCGCTGCCCGGCCCGTCGACCGACGTGGACTCGGTCATGGCGAGGACTTCGCCATTCACTCCGCCGTCGATCGCCGACCAATTCGACCCATCCCAGCGGGCGATGCGATTCACCGTGACGCCGCCGGCCTGGGTGAACTGACCGCCGACATACAAGGCTTCGCCTGAGCCGTCGTCGTATACCGCCATGGACTGGACCGTGTTGTTCGTGCCGCCGCCGACACTGGACCAGGTTGCGCCGTTCCACTTGGCGATGTAGTTGACCGTGACGCCGCCGGCCTGGGCGAAGCCACCCCCGACATAGAGGGCGTCGCCGCCGCCGTCATCGAAGATGGCCATGGTCTGGACATTGGCGCTGACCCCGCTGCCCAATGCGGACCAACTGGAGCCGTCCCACTTGGCGATGTTGCGGGTGGAGACCCCGGCGGCCGTTGTGAAAGTACCGCCGACATAGAGGGCCGGGCCGACCGAGGAAGCGTTGTCGGTCCCCGCCAGCGCCTTCACCCCCGGCACGTTTACGCCATACGCCGATCCGACCGCCAAGGGCGACCAAGTGCTGCCGTTCCAGCGAGCCACGTAGTTGACGCCGACGCCTCCGGCTTGTTGGAACGGGCCACCGGCATACAGGTCCCCGTTGAAGACGGCAAGATCCTCGACGACGAAGTCCATGCCGGTTCCCAGTCCCGACCAGGTTGAACCGTTCCACCGGGCAATGAAGTTGAATACGAACCCGCCCGCCTGGTTGAACGAGCCGCCCACATAGAGATCCGCCCCCCCGCCATCGTTGTACGCGGTCATACTCGTCACAAGATCACTGGTACCCGAACTCAGCGGCGTCCAAGTGGTCCCATCCCAGCAGGCGACGTTGTTGGCGGCAACGCCACCGGCATTGGTGAACAGGCCGCCGACACACAGGTTGGCGCCGCTTCCGAAGTCCACGACGGCCAGGCCCTGGACCACCGGCCCGGTGCCGCCGGTGATGCCCGGTTGCCCCACCGTGAGGTTCCATTCAGGCTCGCACTCGTCCTGCGGAAGGGCGCGCACCGGCAGCGCGGCGAGCGCCACGCAGGCCCCCAAGAACATCAATCGTCTTAGCCAAGACATGAGCAATTTCCCTTATCGCGGACTCCCCTGGCGCCACCCTCGGCCGGGGTTCCAGACGGCCTCTTGATTCCCCCGCAGACGGCTCCTCACATCGCATCCTGAGCCGGCCGCTTCTCCGCAAGCATTCACACGGGTACGCAACATTGGAATTGCAGACACCGGCCGATGTTGCCAACAACCGCGCCAACTACCGAGCGCGCATGCCTGGCGCCGTCTACTCGTATCTGTCGTGGCGTGTCTGGACCGTCGGCGTTCGATCAGCGTCCGGCCAGGACGTGCCCCTCCGTGCTGCGCTGCCCCCTGCTGGTAGGCAATAACGGCTCCCCCAAAATGGAACCCACCGATCAGGCGTGAGCTGCGATCAGAATGAAGCCTGCCCGATGCCGCCCACTCGGCGGGTGGAAGCCTGATTCTAGCCGACACCAGTGGAATAATTCAACCCATCGCCACACTTGGCTTGCACCAATCAGTACCTAGTTCACCCAATCCTCATGATCCCTACGGAAAGGTGAGGGATGTTGAGACGTACGCGACTGGTTTTGCGAGCAAAGTCCGGCCCCTTGCACCGTCGGCGACACCGATTGGACGGCCGCTCACACGTCGCCCTCCACCCGCACGGCGCTACTGAGTGCGGAAAACCCTTAGGCGACATAAAGCAGTACTGGATTTAAGCTGTCAAGGTGCGTCGTTGGGGGTCCTGAGCGCCAGGCAGACCGGGTCACGCGGTCGCCGGGGCCACCTCGCCCGCGGAGCGGGGGACACGATCCGGATGGGTCAGGCTGTAGACGGCCGGCACCAGGACCAGCGTGACCAACGTCGAGCACAGCAACCCGCCGATGACGGCTCGGGCCAGCGGCGCCTGCGCGTCGGCCCCTTCGCCGATCCCGAGCGCCAGGGGGAGCAAGCCGAGGATTGTCGTGGTGGTCGTCATCAGAATCGGCCTGAGGCGACGCCGCCACGCCTCCGTGGCCGCCTCGTGCGCGCTCATCCCGGCAAGCCGCAGTTGGCGTGCCTGGTCGACGAGCAGGATGGCGTTGTTGACCACGATACCCCCCAGCATGATGCACCCAATGTAGGACTGGATGTTAAGGGTTGTTTCGGTCAGGAAGAGCGTGACCAATACGCCGACCATGGCCATCGGCACGGCCAGCATCACGAGGATCGGGTCCCGCAGCGACTCGTATTGACACGCCAGCACCATGTAGACCAGCACCAATGCCATGGCGAGGGTCATCAGCAGCTCCTGAAAGGCCTCCTGCTGCTCCTCATAGTTGCCGGCGATATGCAGGGCATAGCCGGCCGGCTTGGGGATCATCGCCAACGCGGCCGACACGTCCTCGGCTACCGAACCCAGGTCCCGCTCGGCAATGTTGGCGGTCACCGTGGTGATGCGCTGCTGGTCCTTGCGGTCAATGCGGATCGGGCCTCGGCTGGGAACGGTAGACACGACGTTGCGCAGCGCGACCTGCTCACCGGCCGGCGTGCTCAGCGTGAGGTCCAAGACCTCGTCGATCGACATCTGCTGGGCATCCTGCAACTGCACCAGAATACGGTGGGCGTCGCCTTGGGTCCTGTACTCGCCCGCTTCCGTGCCGGCGACGGCAGTCTCCAATGCCTCGGCCACGTCCCGCACGCTCAAGCCCAGATCGGCCGCCTTCTCACGGTTGACCGTCAGTTCCTCCTGAGGAATGCCGGCCTCCCGGCTGATGTCGATGTCCGTGACGCCCGGGATCCTGCGCACGCGATCGGCCACTCGGGCGGCGAGGGCATCGAGCGTCGCCAGTTCGTAACCGCGCACCTCCACGGTGATGCCCTCCGACCCACCCAGCAGGCGATCGAGCAGGAACTGGCCTTGCGGCGCGCGGACGCGTACCTCCATGCCGGGGATCTTGCCCTGCAAGCGGGCGCGCAGATCCTCGGCGATCTCGGTGTTGGATCGCTCGCGTTGGGTTGCCGGCCCGAGCGAGATGCGGATGTCGGCCTCGGCGTTCTCCTCCGCCTCCGCCACGAGGGCGACGGCCTCCGGTACCGCGGCAAAAACGATCTCCTCCATCTTTCGCGTCTGCCGATCGACCAACTCAAGCTTGGTGCCCACCTCCATTTCGCCGTTGATGCGCACCTCGCCCTCGTCGCTGGGCGGAAGAAATTCCGTGCCGATCAGCGGAACGAGCAGCAGGCTCGCCCCCAGCAACAGCACTGCGAGCGCCACAGTCGTCACACGGGCACCCAGGGCCGAGCGGAGCACGTCCCGGTAAGCCCGGTTCAGTGCGTCGAGACCGCGTTCAGCCGCGTCGGCCAGGCGCCCAACCCACGCGGCCTGTCCTGCGTGCTTGCGATGCAATTCGGCCGGCGATTCCACCAGCTTCGATGCCAGCATCGGCACCAGGCTCAGTGAAACGAGCAGAGAGCACGCCAGTGAAAACACAATCACCAACGCGAGCTCCTGGAAGAGGATGCCGGTCACGCCGCGGACAAACACCAGGGGAAGAAAGATCACCAGCGTTGTGATGGTGCTCGCGATGATCGCCGACGCCACCTCGCTCGTGCCGCGGACGGCCGCGTCGACCTTGCCCTCGCCCTCCTCGTCGCGGCGCCGAAAGATGTTCTCCAGCACGACGATCGAGTTGTCCACCATCATTCCGACGCCCAGGGCCAGACCGCCAAGCGTCATGAGGTTTAAGGTGAAGCCGCCGAAGAGCAGCACCGCGAAGGTGGCTACCACCGAAATCGGAATCGCCAGCGAAATGACGATCGTGCTCCGCACGTTCCGCAGAAACAACAGGAGCACCACGATGGCGAGCCCGCCGCCGTACAGAACGGATCGCGACACGTTGGCAATCGAGCGTTCAATGAAATTACCCTGGTTGATGACCGGCAAGACCTCAATATGGGGGAACGCCGAGTTGATACGGTCGATTTCCTCCAAGATGCGCCGAGACACCTCGACGGTGTTGGCCGTCGCCTCCTTGCGAATCGCCACGCGGATCCCCCGGACCCCGTTGATTCGCTCGATCTCGGTGAGCTTTTCGTGCGTGTCAACCACGCGGGCGATCTGGCCGATGGTCACCGGGGAACCCTGGCGCATCGCCACCACGGTGTTGCGAATTTCATTAAGGTCGCTGAATTCCGCAGGCGCCCGCAACGTCACCTCATAGCGCCCCTGCTCGATGCGGCCGGCGGGCAGGTCGAGGTTTGCGTTCCGCACGCTGGCCAGCACCACGTTGAGCGGAATATTCAGCGCGTTGATCTTGGCGTGGTCGATCTCGATGCGCACCTCGCGATTGAATCCACCCCAGAGATCGACCTGGGCAACGCCGGGGATACGGCCGAAGCGGTAGCGCACTTCATCTTCCACCAGTTCGGTCAGTTCCACGGGATCCATATCGCTGGATACGCCGAGGAGCACCACGGGAAAGCTGGCCACGTCGAATTTGCGGATGCGCGGGCGCTCGATCTCCTCGGGCAGTTCGCTGAGCTCATCCTCCAGCGCCGACCGCACATCGATCGCCGCGGAGTCGATGTCGGTTCCCCAGACGAAGGTCACCCGCACCGAGCTGTTGCCCTCCTCGGATTCGCTGGTGATTTCCTCCACGCCCGGTACGGTGGCGACGATCTCTTCGATGATCTGGGTCACCTGCTGCTCGATGACCTCCGGACTGGCGCCGCGGTAATCCGTACGGATGGTCAGGGTCGGCATTTCCACAGTGGGCAACAGGTCGATGCGCAGCCGATGGAGGGCGAATGCGCCGATCACCACCACGATCAAGGCAACCATCGTGGTGGCGATGGGACGCTCGACGCAAAAGCGTGGGAGGTTCATCGGCCGGCCGCCTCCTCCGCCCCGTCATCGGCGATGGTGATCGCCGCGCCGTCTTCGAGCAGATGCTGGCCCAGCACCACCACCCGGCCGGCCAGCGGCGGATCCACGATCTGCACCCGTTCCCCCTGGGCGATACCCGTTTTGACGGCATGCTCAGTGACGGTTTCGCCTCTGTCGTCGACGGTGAAGACCACGTTGCGCCCGCTGCGATGCACGATCGCAGATGTGGGTACAATCGTCTCCGCCTCGGCCTCGCGGAGCACGACGCGCACACGGATGAACATGCCGGGTCGCAGAGCCCGCTCGGTATTGTCCACCTGCATCTCGACGAGGGCCTGCCGGGACGCCTCGCGGAAGACTGGCGCGATTCTTGATACTTCGGCGTCAAACGTCTCGCCCGGCCGGGCGTCGGTGATCAGCGTGGCCGGCTGCCCGACCCTCAATCGCGCGTAGTCGCCCTCGGTTACCGAGACGATGGCCTTGAGCGGATCGAGGCCCACGACGGCCACGATCAAGCCGCCGGCCTGCACGGTGTCGCCGGCGTCCACGTAACGGGTGCCGATGGCGCCGCGGTCGGGCCCGCCCTGCCAGGACGCCCGCACCTGGGTATATCCCAATCGAATCTCCGCGAGTTCGAGCGCCGCCTGGGCCTGACGGACCCGGGCCTCGGCCAGCGCGACCGCCGCATCCTGGGCGGCGCGGTCGGCCGTGATTTCACTTATTTCCAGCTCGGACGCGACGCCCTGCTCGTGAAGGCCCTCCAGCCGCCGATAGTCGCGCATCACTCGGTCGAATTCGGATTGGGCGCGAGCCAGTTCCGCCCGGCGGACCGCACGTTCCGCGTCGGCCTGCGCCACGGCTTGCACAAACTCGTCATCGTCCAGCAGGGCGATGACCGCTCCCCGCTCGATTTCATCGCCCAAGTCCACGTTAATTTGCTGGATCAGCCCACCCACCTTCGCGGCGACGTCAAAACGGGTGGAGGCCTCGAGGGTGCCGCTTAAGACGCGCACGTCGCGCAGGTGGCCACTTTCGATCGGCGCGACTTCGACGGCCACGGGCGCGCCCGAGTCGTCAACCACCCCCTGACTCGCGGCCGAGCCGTCATCGTTCACCGCCCGCCAGGCGACCAAGGCCCCGAAGCACAGCAGCAGAAACAACAGTACCCATGTCTTCCCGTGAGATTTCACCTGCGGATTGTAGTGGTCGCCCCACCCCGTTGTCTCGTGAAATTCGAACGCCCCTCCTTGCCAGCAACGCAGCGTACGCGGTCATGCACGTGGCTGCAAGCCAGCCAGATCGCACGCCACACGCGGACCGGCACGGTCATCCGGAGGGGGTAAGTTTACTGGTTAACGGCGGAGAGCAAACCGCTCTTCACAGAATTGAACGAAATGTGGTGGATGCCAAGCGCGGAGCCGGCAACGTTCCCCGCGGGCACGTCTGATGCACGACCTCGATCCACATGCCCGTGACCGCGCTGCGAAAACACGCCGGCGTCGAACCGGCCGCCACCCGTGCGCTGGCGGCGTCAGTCAGTTGCCGCGCCAATGCGCTATCGACCAGCAATCGGCGCATGGCCCGCGACAGTGCTTCGGGGCGCCGCGGATCGACAAGGAGCGCCTCCGCACCATCCACCGCCATCTCCGGCACGGCGCCGACGCGCGTCGCCACCGTGGGGACGCCCGTTCGCATCGCCTCCAATAACGCCAGCGGCATCCCTTCTGCACGACTGGGCAGTACAAACAGCGCCGCCTGCGCCAAACGAGCCCGGACGGTTTCGTAGGGCAGAGTGCCGGCAAATTGCACATGATCCTGAACGCCAAGCCGGTGAACCAGTCCGCTGAGCAGCCGCCGGCGGACCGCCGTGCCGCCTCCGATCAGCACCAGGGCATGCTTGCACCGCAGTTCACTCGGCAACGCAGCGTAGGCTACGATCAGATCCTCCGGGCGTTTGACCTCGGACAGGTCGCCGACGAAGACGATGTCGCTTCCGGCACGCGCGGTGGTGGCGGACGGACCGGGTTCGACCGCGTTTGCGATAACACTAATGCGCAGCCCAGCAGCCTCGCGCGTCAGATTCGTCCGCCAGGTTTCACTGAGCACCACAATCCGCGCCGCCCGCCGGAGGGCCGACACCGCCGCCCACCGCCGCAGCCCGCGCAAACCGTGCAGAAACTCGGCGAACAAGCCACCGTGGATGTGTAGCACGTAAGGCCGGCGGTAGGCCCGGCACGTTGCGGCATCCACCCACGTCCGCCAGAAGGTGCCGTAGCTACAGGTGTGCAGATGAACCACCTCAGGGCGTTGCTCGCGCAGAGCCCGGACCAGCCGCCCCCAGCGCAGCAGGTGCGACCAGCACGCCGTCCCAATGCTGCGGTTCTCTGGTGTATCCTTGGCCGAATCGCACACCCGCAGGTCGAATCTGGCGGGATCGAGCCCCTCGGCCGACATCCGGGCCATCCGGGCCAACCCGCCGGTGTCGCTCACCGGCCCGACAACCAGCACCCGCAGGGGCCGTCTTGCCGGCCGGTAGGCCGCAACGGACGCGGGGCACGCTGAGGGCGTCTCCTGGGCCTGATCAGGTTGTGATGGGTCTGCCAAATGGGCCATGATCGCACCTGCACGGCGCGCACACCGAGCGCGCCAGTACCCTTTATCGGCTCACCGGCGTGCAAAGCTGCACCTGGATTCAGCGTGAATAGACCCCTCTGACGCTGCTAAAAACGGCGATTCAAGGCGTGTCCGCCTCCGCCCCTTACAGTTTCGCCTTAATGGAAGCCAGCGCCGTGGCCACGGCGTCCCCGATTTTGCTGATGTCGGTACCGCCTCCCTGGGCCATGTCCGGCCGGCCGCCCCCCCGGCCACCCACTGCCGGCGCGGCCGCCTTGATGACGTCGCCGGCTTTCAAGCCATGCTTCACGGCATCCTTGCTCATACCGGCGATCAGGACGACCTTCTCGCCGTCGGCGGCCGCGAGGAACACGGCAGAAGATTCGGTTTTGTTGCGGACCCAATCGACGGCGCTGCGCAAGGCGTCGGTGGTGGCACTGGGCACCTGACCAACGACGAGGGTGACGCCATTCACCGTCTCGGCCGACGCGAGAAGAGATGCCACGCGGTCCATGACCTGTTCGCCCGAGGCGGCCTGCTGCCGCTTCTCGACCTGCCGCATGGCCTTCTGTACGGCAGTCAGCCGGTCGCGCAAGGCATGGCGGACGCGGCCGGGTAGCACGGCATCGTTGAATTCCTTCTGGAACGCCTGGATTCCGTCACTCAGTTCGAAACCGTTGCCACTGGAATCGCCTTCGCCCCCTTGAGGCGACGTTCCGAGCTTACTCACCGCGGCCTCGAGCGTTTCCAGTCGGCCGCGCAGTTCGTCGGCCGTGCGATCCGCGGCAGAAGCAGCCGACCCGCTGATGCCTACCACGCGGCGGACGCCTTTGGCAACGCCCTCTTCGCTGGTGAGTACGAAGCGCCCGACCTCGCCAGCGCTTGGCAAATGGGTGCCGCCGCAGAATTCCACCGAGTATTGCATCCATTCGGGGTTGTCAGGGTCTGCCAGTAGCGAACGGATGTCCGCTCCGATCGAGACCACGCGGACGATGTCGGGGTATTTTTCGCCGAAGACCGCGCGCAGCGTGTTGATGCGCCGGGCCTCCTCCTGCGGCACGTCCTGTGTGTAAACCTTATGCCGGGCGGCCACCTGCTCGTTGACGAGATCCTCGACCCGGCCGACTTCCTCGGGCGTCAGCGGCTTGGTATGGGAGAAATCGAAGCGGGTTTTCTCGGCGTCGACCAGGGAGCCTTTCTGCTCGACGCCGTCGCCGAGCACCTCGCGCAACGCCCAGTTGAGCAGGTGGGTCGCGGTGTGATTCTGCATGATCGACGACCGTGCGGCTTCGTCCACCTCCATGCAGACACGGTCGCCTACCTTCAGGGGGAATTCGCTTTCCACCGCCTCGCCGATGTGCAGCACTGTTTCGCCGAAGCGCTTGGTATCGATAACTCGAAAGGCAGGAACGTCAAATGCGCCGGGCGTTTCCCCGGTTGCTTCGATCACTCCGGTATCACCCACCTGACCGCCCTGTTCACCATAGAAACAGGTGCGATCAAGGACCAGCGCCACCATCCCGCCGAAGGGGACATCGCCGTCGTTGCAGTAGTGGCCGTCCTGCAGGTAGCCGAGGAGTTCGCCCTCGGTATCGAGACCCTCGTATTTCGGGGCGTCATCGGTCGGCGGGAGGGACTGGGCGATGTTCATGTCGAAGCCGCCTGCCCCGCCGGATGCTGCCCGGGCCAGTTCCCGCGCCGCCTCCATGCGCTGCTCGTACTCGCCGATATTCACGGTCAAGCCGCGTTCCTCGGCCATGAGTTCGGTCAGGTCGATGGGAAATCCATAGGTGTCGTGGAGTTTGAAGGCGTCCTCGCCGCTGATCTTGCCGTGATGGTGCTTGACTGCGTATTCCGCCGCTTCATCGAAGAGCTTGATACCCCGATCGAGGGTGCGCCCGAAGGACTCTTCTTCTTCGCGGAGGATGGCCTGGACATGCGTAACGTTGGCGCCGCCGTGCGCGGCGCGCAGCTCGGGAAACGCGTCCGCCATGTGATCCACCAGGGGCGCGACGAGGTCGCAGAGGAACGGCTCCTGCATGTTCAGGTACTGGCGTCCATAGCGGACCGCCCGTCGGAGGATGCGCCGCAGGACGTAGCCGCGGCCCTCGTTGCTGGGCACTGCGCCGTCAGTCAAGGCGAACGTCAGGCAGCGCACGTGGTCGGCGATCACGCGGTAGGTGACGTCGACCATCACCTGGTCGCGGTTCGATGGCCCATCCGCGCCCGGGAGCGTTCCCTGATAATCCGGCGCGCCCGTGCGCTTCTGGATGGCGTCGAAGAGCGGCGTGAAGACGTCGGTGTCGTAGTTGCTCTTCTTGCCCTGGAGCACGGCGCAGATGCGCTCGAAGCCCATGCCGGTGTCGACGTGCTTGGCGGGGAGGGATGTCAACCGGCCGTCTGCGCCGCGGTTGAACTGGATGAACACCAGGTTCCAGATCTCGATGACGCGATGATCGCCGGCATTGACCAGCGGTCCGCCGCTGCGATCGGGGGTCAGGTCGATGTGGATCTCGCTGCACGGGCCACACGGTCCGGTGTCGCCCATCTCCCAGAAGTTGTCCTTCTTGTTGCCCGGATGAACGCGATCCACCGGCAGATACTTCAGCCACAGGTCGCGGGCTTCGGCGTCCGGCTCGAGTCCCTCATCCGGGTCGCCTTCGAAGTACGTGGCGTGCAGGCGGTCGGGTTCGACCCCCCACACGTCCGTGAGCAGTTCCCAGGCCCAGTCGATCGCCTCCGTCTTGAAGTAGTCGCCGAACGACCAGTTGCCCAGCATCTCGAAGAAGGTGTGGTGATAGGTGTCCTGCCCGACGTCGTCGAGGTCGTTGTGCTTGCCGCCCGCCCGGATGCACTTCTGGGTGTCGGCCGCCCGCGCGTACGCTCTCGAACCCGTGCCCAGGAAGACGTCCTTGAACTGGTTCATGCCCGCGTTGGTGAACATCAAGGTGGGATCGTCGTGCGGCACCACGGGGGACGACGGCACGATGGCGTGCTCTTTGCCCTCAAAAAACCGCAGAAACTGCTGGCGAATTTCGCGCGCTGTCATCGTATCAAGGCCCCACAACCGCATCGAACTGGATGAACTTCACGGTCGCCCGGCGGCCACCACGGCCGCGGGCTCAACAGGCGGGAGAAGATACTCGATCCGCAGGCAATGGCCAAGCATGTCGGCCGTATAGCGGAAGGGGGCGATTCCGCGACCGAACGGGGGTTAACACGTGGATGCTGGTCCGGTCGCTGGCGCGCAGCCAAGCGCTTCCATTATCCGGTGCAGGCGCAATCCGACGCAGGCATGACAGCCCATTCAGAACCTGGCCGGCCGCTGGCCGCCGCAGCCTCCGGCGCACGCCGGCATCCATCCGGGTCAGCGGGTGGGGCCTTGCAAACTGGAGGTCTTCTGCGTGAGGAAATCCCGCACCCGCTCGACGAACCAGGCGTGGCGTTCCACGAAGGGATAGTGCCCGGAGCGTTCGGCCAGTTCAAAACGCGCCCCGGGAATGTGCTCGGTAAAGGTGCGTACGACGGATGGGGGTGTAATCAGGTCATACTCCCCGGCGATCACCAACGTGGGCACGCCCGTGAGCTGTTTCAACACTGGGCGCAAGTCCAGCCCGGTGGGATCATCCGGACCGCCGAAGTACTCGGCCCGCAGCGCCGTGTAGGCCATGGCTCCCACGTCGATGTGCCGGGCCCAGTCCGCCCGAAACTCCGGCGTGAGTTCTCCGAAAAAGTCGTATGCCATGGTCAGACGCGTGATGGCCGAAAGCTCCGCGTCGTTGAAGAAGCGGCCTTCGGCAGTGAGCTTGTTGATTAACTGGCGCTTCGCTGCCTGCTCCCGCGTGCTCATCAACGCCTCGCGCACGTGGGCGAAGGCCATGATCTCCGATCCGACCGCCCAACTGGAGACGATGACGAGCCGCTCCACCCGCTCCGGATGGGCGAGGGCGTACCGAACCGCAACCGCCCCACCACTCGAATGGGCCAGCAAATTGATGCGTTCGTGCCCCTGGGCCGCGCGCAGCTTTTCCAGATCCCGGGCGAGCCGCTCAATCGAATAAGCCTCCGGGTATTGCGGCTTGCTCGACAGGCCGCACCCGCGCGGATCGTGATAGACCACCGTGAAATCGTTGGACAGAACGTCAAGGTAGGGTCGGAACGGCACGTAGCTCTCGCCAGGGCCACCGCTCACCATGTACAACGCGGGTCCAGTGCCCATGGTTTTCACGTTCAGCCGAGCGGCGCCGACGGAGACCATCTCCCCGCGGGCGTGCAACTCGTCCTCCGCGATGGGGATCCCCTCTATCTGCGGCAGCTTGTCGACGCCGGCCGCGAGGCGTTTCAGGTCGGCGACAATCCCGGGCTGGCCTGCCGCCACAAACCCCCGATCCACCACCGCCCGCATTGCCCGGGCGTATTCCCACCCATCGACCTTCATCCGATAGGCGAACTCGACGACCGCGGTCCAGTCGCGTTCGTCGCCGCCGTGCAGGTAGGTGACTCCGTCGCCGGGCTGTTTCAGAGCGACTACGACCCGCTCCACGGCCGAGCGATCGATACCCCCTCCGTCTCCGCCGTCCGCCGCTGCGACGGGGACAAACTGGTAGGTCAACCCGGCGTCGATCGCGGCCTTGCGGACTTCCGCCGGAACCTGTGCCTCCGACACCAGGGCGATGGCCCGCGTGACGCCCTCCTCGGCGAGCCCGGCGAAATCCTCCGGCCGCGGCAACGCTCCACGCCAGACGTGGTCACTGATGGGTAGGACGTGGAGGCGTTCCTTGAGGGTTTGCTCTCCGGTCGCTTTGCGCACCGCGTCGCTGGCGGTCGCCGGAGCGAGTGAAACCGCAACGACCAGAGCCGCGACGCACATCTGCCCACACCGACTCATGCTGTTTCTCCCAGGTTGAGGTTGGAGCCCGTCTGACACCGGGCGATACCGCCCGCGGCGCCGGTTGCACTATATCCCGGCTAGCCGTCTCCGCAACCGCGTTCCAACGTCAACAGTCGCGTTTACAAGCACTTGGAGCGCGAGCGGCTATAATCCGCGTCCCCGATTCAACTTGCCCGCGCCGCGGCGGTGACTTAGAATTCCCCGGGACTGGGCGGATCACCCACGGCGGACCACCCACGCCGTTTGGAACGCCACTTGCTTGGAAGGAAGAACATGCACATCGGCCGACCACGCAGCGTTTTGCTTCTGGCCGCCGTAGCAGCCGCCTGCGCCGGCGTTCGCGCAACGGCGAACGTCACCGAGCCCGCCGTGGAAGGTCGCGTCGCCGAAGACACACGCCTCGGCGCCGATGAACCATTGGACCAACCGGTGCAGAGCTTCCCCCGCGGCGCGATCATTTCGATCCACGGTGAAATCTCCGACGTCACCACCGAAAGCCTCAAGCGCCGCATCGAGGCCGCCCGGGAACAGGGCGTCGACATCATCGTGTTCGACATCGATACGCCTGGCGGGATGGTATCCAGCGCCCTGGACATCTGCGACCTCATTCAGAACACCGCGCCGATCAAGACGGTTGCCTGGGTTACGGGCGACGCGTATTCCGCGGGCTCGATGATCTCGCTCGCCTGCGACGAAATCGTGATGGCCTACCCCTCGCGGATCGGCGACTGCGGCGTCATCCTGGGCGGTCCTACCGGCCCCCAGGAGGTGCCCGAGGAGCTGCGCGCCAAGGCGGAAAGCCCGGTCCTCGAACAATTCCGCGCCTCGGCCAACCGGCACGGCCACGACCTGCTGCTCTGCGAATCGTTTGTGGTCAAGGAGCGGGTGGTCTACTGGCTCGAAAACTCGGAGACGGGAGAACGCCGCTTCGTCGACGAAGAGGAGAAGCAACGGCTGCTGGGCGAGCCCAGCGATCCGCGATCCTTCGCCACACCCGATGCGTCCGAGGCCGTGGAATCGCCCTGGCGTCTGATCACCGGCTATACGGATCCGGTCACCGGGAAGCGCTATGAACTGGGCCAGCCGGTGGTGAAATCCACGGAACTGCTCACCCTGTCCTATGATCGGGCGTACGCGTTCGGATTCTGCGAAGCCATTGTAGACAACGTCACTGAGTTGCGCGAGCGGTACGGCATCGAGGGTGAACCGGCCCGACTGGAGTCCAACTGGTCGGAGGACTTCACCGGCTGGCTGACCTCCATGCCTGTACGCATGTTCTTGCTGGTCATCATCCTGCTGGGCGCCTACGTGGAGTTCAACACCCCCGGCGTGGGCGTGCCGGGGCTGGTGGCGCTGATCGCGCTGGCGGTCTTCATCGGGGCTCCGTACCTCACCGGGCTGGCCAATGTCTGGGAAATCGTGATTCTGCTCATCGGATTCCTGCTATTGGCGGTCGAGATCTTCGTCATTCCCGGCTTCGGCGTCGCCGGATTGAGTGGTATTGTTTGCATCATCGTCGGCCTGCTGGCCACGTTCATGCCGGACGAGCCGGGCCACACGCTGCCCGTGTATCTGCCGCAGTTGGACCAGAGTGTTGAAGGCTTGAAAACGGGTATCGTCGTGTTGGCGTCCGGGTCAGCGGCCGCGGTCGTGGCCATGATCATCTTCAGTCGCATGATGCCCCACGTCACGTGGCTCCAGGGGGCTATTCCGCTGAACACCCTGCCTGAGGAATCCAAGGCTGCGGATCCTTATCAGGGGTATGCCCGGGTGGGCGATCGCGGCCTGGTGGAGACCACCTTACGGCCCGCAGGCAAAGCCCGTTTCGGGCACCAGCTCGTGGACGTCATCAGCGAGGGCGAATACGTTGAGCCGCCGGGCGAGGTCGAAGTGGTCGCTCGTTCGGGCAATCGGGTCGTGGTTCGACGGGTCGAGTCAGAGGGCTGAGGCGATTCAGGTCGACAGGGCGAGCAAAATTGAAGGGCATGCGACGGGAGTGGCATGAATTGATCGATGAAGGCGCACGCGGTCGGGGCGTACACGCGTCTCGGCTGATGGCGTCCCGGCAGGGAGCTTAGCCCAGATGGAAGACCTCGGCGTCATTCTGCTCTGTTTTTCGGTCGGGTTCGTCCTGCTTGTCGCGGAGCTGTTCGTTCCATCTCACGGGCTGCTCACCCTGGGCGCGCTGACGTGCTTCGGTATCGCCCTCTTTCACGTCTTCGCCCACTCGACGGCGGCCGGCATCGTGGGCGTCATCGGATGTCTCGTATTGGTGCCCACAGTGCTCCTTCTGGGACTGAAGTACGTGCAACACCTGCCCATGGCCAACAAGCTTGCGCCAACCGCGGAATCCACGGAGGATACGCAGTACGACCGCACCGCGGCGGAATTGCGGGCGTTAATCGGTCAAAGCGGCGTCGTCCGCACACCGCTGCATCCGGTCGGCATGTGCGAGTTTGAGGGCCGGCGCATTCCGTGCGTCGCTGAAAGTGGTATGATTGACGTCGGCGAGCACGTCGTCGGCGTGGGTGTACGCATGCAGAATCTCGCCGTGCGTACGCAGGCGCCGGACACGTCCGCGCTCCAGAATTCTTCCGAGGCTTGATTGCAGAAAGGTGATTACCATGCAGCGCTTCTCGCCGCTGGCCGCATCCCTCCTTGCCGAAACCAGCACGATGGTGATCGTGATCAGTGTCGTCGTCATCCTGGTGTTTTTGGCGCTGATCGTACTCGTCTGGCAGGTGTTCAGTCTCTGGATCCAGGCCCAGCTCACCCGCGCCGAGGTCGGCCTGATTGAACTGATCACCATGCGCTTTCGCAAGGTGAGCCCGGCCGTCATCGTCAACAATAAGATCATGCTGGTCAAAGCGGGTATCACCGAGGTCACCACCAGCGCCCTCGAGCAGCATTTTCTCGCGGGGGGGCGGATCCCCAACGTCTGTCGCGCCATGATCGCCGCGAACCGCGCCGAAATTGACCTCGACTGGAAGACCTGCACGGCCATCGATCTCGCCGGTCGTGATGTGCTCGACGCAGTCAAGACCAGCGTGCTTCCCAAGGTCATCGACTGCCCCAACCCCGCCGCGGGAAAAATCACCATCGACGCCGTGGCCTCCGATGGCATCCAGCTCAAGGCGAGGGCCCGCGTCACGGTCCGCACCAACATCAAGCAACTCGTCGGCGGCGCCACCGAAGAGACCATCGTCGCTCGTGTCGGCGAGGGCATTGTCAGCGCCATCGGCTCCTCGGAGTCGCACAAACAGGTGCTCGCCAACCCCGACCGGATCAGCAAGGCCGTGCTCGCCCGCTCCCTCGACGCCGGCACCGCCTACGAGATTCTCTCCATCGACATCGCCGACGTCGACGTGGGCAGCAACATCGGCTCGCGTCTCCAGGCCGACCAGGCCGAAGCCGACACGAAGCGCTACAAGGCCGAGGCGGAGCAGCGCCGCGCCGCGGCGGTCGCGCTCGAACAGGAGCATCGCGCCGAGGTCGAAAAGAACCGCGCCCTGGTCGTGCTGGCCGAATCCGAGGTGCCCAAGGCCATGGCCGAGGCTTTCCGCAGCGGCAACCTCGGCGTCATGGACTACTACCGGATGAAGAATATCGACGCCGACACCGGCATGCGCGAGAACATTGGCAAACCGAAGGACAAGAAAGAGATTTAGTGCGACAGCGCTGCGATTCGCTGCCCGTGCGCGGGATCCGGGAAGGCTGTCCGGCGGCCGCCGAGGCCAAAAGCGCTTGACCCAGTTGTGGCGCTGCCATCCCAGGGGGCCGCGCGAATGAAGCACGGAAGGTGAGTAACGTGACCGCAACTCTCAGCATGCTCGCTCAGCGGCCGGACATGGAGATCAGCGATCTGCTGTATCTGCTGGTGTTTCTCGTGATTCCGCTGCTCAACGGCGTCGTAAGCTGGTACAAGGAGCAACAGGAGAAGCGCAAAGAAGGGCGCAAGCAGGAGGAGCAGGCCGACGAGATCGTTGAGGCCGACATCGAAGAGTCGCCACCGCCCACCAGCTTTCCGCCCCAGCCGATGCAACCGCGGCGCGACGAGCCACCCGTCCGTCGGGTAGGCGAAACGGCGTCCCCCGTTCCGTCGCCGCGACGCGCGCGCCCCGGCCCGGCCGTCCCGCCGGTCGCCCAGCCGATTCCAGCGTCCCGCATGGCGGGGCCAAGGCCAGTCCCCTCGTGGCCTCCCAGCCAGCAACCGGGCCATGTGCCGCCATCCGGGTACGACGCGCCTATGCGGCCTGCGGCGCCTGCCGCCACCGTCATGGAGGCCATCGTGGTGGATGAAGATAGCGCCGCTTCGGGCCGAACTCGCCCCCGGCGTCCGGCTGCCGCACCGTTTCAGGTGTCGGGAGAATCCTTGGGCCCGGGAGCGTCGGATCTGACGGATTCGTTGCTGGAGGATCTGTCCAGCCCGGAGGCCATCCGCCGGGCGGTGGTGCTCAGCGAGATCCTGGCGCCGCCGGTCGGCATACGAGGCCCGGGCGAGGCGCCGTTTGGCCGTATTCAATAGCGCGGGGGATCAACACTCTGTTGCCGGCCGCGGTTCGACGCCCCAGCGGGCGAGCATGTCGGCCAGGAGTTCCATGGGCAGGCCCACGACGTTCGAGAAGCTCCCGTCGAGACGCTGGACAAATGCGTCATCGTGATCCTGAATGCCGTAGGCGCCGGCCTTTCCCGCCCAAAGTCCACTTGCGAGGTATGCGTCAAGCTGGTCCGGCGACATGGGCGTCATGGTGACTTGTGTGACCTCGTGCGTGATCTCTCGGCGTCCGGTGGCGGCGTCCAGCAGTGTTACGCCGGTCACAACTTGGTGGGGATGATGCGTGAGTTGCATGAGAATGCGGCGAGCATCATCAACATCGTCCGGCTTACCGTAAACCTCCTCGCCCAAGGCCACAATGGTATCCGCGCCCAGGACCACGCCGCGGGGCAGGGCATCGGCCACATTCCGCGCCTTAAAGAAGCTCAACGCCTCCGCCAGCGCCATCGGACTGACGTGGTCCCCGGCATGGTCGGGCTCATGCAGGTTGGCTGGAACCACCTCGAAGGCGTAGCCCGCCGCCGTCAGCAGTTCCCGTCGCCGCGGACTGGCCGACGCCAAAACCAGGACCGCCTGATCGTTCTCAACCGTTTGCTGCGACATGCCCTCACTCCTCATCCCATCTGCCGTGCCGCCAGCCATCCACTCGCACCGCCCACGCATCGACGGCGGAATCAGACACAACCCGTATGACTCGCCCCAACGTCCTGTCCGGGGTTGGAAGCGACACCCAGTCGCCTACCGCGAGTGGGTCGGCAGCACTGACCGCGTACAACCACGAAGCCAGATCAGACTGCTGCGCTGCCGACGCGGCAAACAGTGTCCGTTTTGGCGTTTCGGCGGATTTGGTTTCCTGGCCATCGTCACCGATCGCCGGCGTCACGACTCGAGCAGGCATGGTAGAAACGACTGCCCATAACGACAATGCCCCCCCACCGACCGAATTCTGCCGTCGTTCTGGCGTTTCAGCCTCATTGCCCCCGACTGTGTTGACGCCGCAGTGATACGGGTACACCGTCCGCACCTCCAGGATGTGGCCCTGCGTGAACAGCCGCTGCCCACGGACCACGCCATCTGCTTCGCCCAGGCTCACCAGGCCATAGTCACCTTCGAGCCGGAAGATCCAACCACGGGAAGCGCGATCTCCCGTCGCGAGGCGCAAGCAGGCCTCGTCGCCGACCCGCGGCGCAGCGCGCATGAACGCCGGCTCGATCTCCGCTTGCAGATGCAGCGCCGTTCGGCGCACGACGGCCATGCCCACGTAGGCGCCATCGCGAAACAGGTCGAAGCGGGCGCCGGAATCAACGCCCGAACCGGGTCCTCCAGCCAACAGCAAGGCGCCATTTTCTTCGACGCCGGCCACACGGGTCCGCCGTAGTTGCCCCGACTTACCAAGCGCCTCCACAAAATCACCACGCGCAGGCGCGGCCGTCCCGTGGGTCAGGGCCACCAGAGCGACGCGGGGCGATGCCTCTTTTATGCAGCCCCAGCCCGAAACGCTGCCACCCTGGCGAACCAGGACACGGTCACCAGGCGTCCATCCCGCATCGAGTCCGGCGTTAAGCCACACTCGGTCGCCGCCCGGCAGCACGCTATCGACCAAGGCCACTCGGTAGGCGCCCTGGCGTTGCAGGGCCACGACGTCGAGTGCCGGCGGACTGGCCGACGGTCGCGTAAACGACTCGGCAACCACCCATGCCGGCATGCCCACCCGCAATACGCGACTGCGGGAGTTGAGTTCGATCGCGGCCCGCCCTTTCGTCAGATAAATGACTTGACCGGCCCCGACCCATGCATCCGTTTTCGCGGACTGGCCATCGGCGGCGAATACAGCGCGATCCCCCAACCGAATGGACGTATTGTCGGGCAGGGCGACGGTTGCCACCGGCGCCGCGGCGGAAACCGCGGTCACCTCTGTGCGCAAAACGGCTTGGGCAGCATCGCCAAGCTCATCGGCGGCCTGCGTACCCACTGAGACGCACAAGACGAAGAAAAGTGCCAGTAGATGAAGTGAGCAGGCGTTACAGGGCCTCGCCTGCGTGGACAACTTTCTTGCGAGCCAGGGACTGTCGCTGCCGGCGGCGTTCATGCTTGTGCATCATACGCTCGTGACGACGGTTGCGGTACGTCACGACGCCGGACCGGGTCACGAAGTAAGCACATACGCCGGCGAAGACCCCCACGAGAATGCACCCGAGCCACAGTTCGCCCCCCATCTCGACCATCAGGTGGAGCATGCTTCGCCAGAATTCGCCGGTGAAGAAACCCGCGAAAAAGCTGTGTCCGCCCTGTTGAAGCTGCATCAGGACGGCTTCCCGCGCCGCGTTCGGACTGCCCAGCAGCATGGCGCCCAGCCACCAGCAGGTGCCGTAAATGGGTACGAAGGTGAACGGATTGGTGATCCAGACGATCGGGATACAGACGGCCTTGTTGGCCCGCAGCAATGCCGCGAGCCCCAGGGCGATCACGGTTTGCAGGCCCATGGTGGGGGTGAAGGCGATGAAGGTCGCGATCGCGACGCCCAGAGCGATGCGGTGCGGCGAGTCGTCGGCGTGTAACACACGCTTGTACAGGAATTTACGCGCAGAGCGCCAGATCGTGTCCACCGGTCACCTTCTGAGCCAGATGCTACGCTTGAATGCCTCTTCCCTGCTGGCAACGCGGGCAGGTTGTGCAGGATTCTAGCGTCTCTTTACCGCTCCGTCAGCTTGAATGAGCGTTAAACTGTCATTAGCAGCGCGTTTGGGCTATATGCAGCAAGTTGATCCGGCCACGACTGGGCAAACCTCGGCGTATTCCACAGCGGCGCGAGACCTGCGCGGCCGTTACTACCTATCGGTCGAAGCCGCGGAAGCCTCAAGGGTTCTTGCCACTCGGGAAATGACTGCATCCGCCTCGATGCCCTGCATGCATTCGTGTGCGTGGGGGCACTGCGAGAGGCGTCGCAAATAGCATGGCGAACATGGCAGGTCCCGGCGCAGAACGGCGTCGACCTGCCGATATGGCCCGGTGCGGGAGGGGTTCGTGGGCCCGGAAATCGCGACCATGGGGCGTTGCAGTGCGGCTGCGATGTGCATCGGCCCGGAGTCATGGCAGACCACGACGGCCGCCTCGGCGATGACCGCAGCCAACTGCCGGAGGCTGGTCTGCCCCGCCAGGTTGGCGGCCCACCCGGTCGCGAGCGCCATGATCTGGGTGCAGGCATCCCGTTCGTCCGGCCCCCCCATGAGCACGGCCTCCACCCCCGACTCGCTCGCCACCCATTCCACCAGGGCGGCGAAACGCTGCGGAAGCCAACGCTTGGTCTCCCACCGGGCGCCGGGCAGGATGGCGACGAAAGGCCGACCGGCCGGCACGCCCGCGTCGGCGAGCAGCGTCCGGGCGTCCGCGCGCTCGGCCGGCGAAATGGCGAGGTTCATGGTCACGGGCACGTCCTCGAAGCCGAGCCAGCGAGCCACGGCATAGTTGCGCTCGACAGCGTGCACGTCGGGCCCACCGCGTGGGATGCGGTGCGTGTATGCCAACCAGGCGAGTTCGCGGGCTTCGCGGAGCCCCAACCGGACAGGCGCTCCGGTCGCCCGCGCGAAGAAACCGCTGCGAAACAACCCCTGCAAATCGACAACCAGGTCGAATCGTCTTCGGCGCAGGGCTCGGACAAACGTGAAGAACGCGCGGGTAGCTCCCGGGCTACGCCCGAGGCGAGCGAACTGATTGCGGTCGAAGACGATCAACTCGTCCAGTTCGGGATGTCGGGCGATGATGGGAGCGAATGACCTGCTGATCAGCCAGGCGATGTGGGCTTGCGGGTAGCGCGTGCGGAGCCCATGCAGCACGGGCAGCGCATGAATCACGTCGCCGAGAGAGCTCGGCTTGATCAGCAAGATGCGCTGAAACTCACGATGACGCAGGTCCGTACTGCTCACGAGGGAGAGGTCAATCCGTCTTCGCGTCCGAGAGAGGACGCCAGCATCCCTCGGCGTCGAGGATTTCCGCCGGCTGATAGCGGGCCTTGTAAGCCATGGTCCGCGAGCCCGGCACCCAGTAACCGAGGTAATAGTAGGCGATTCCGGCCGACCGGCAATACGCCAGTTCCCAGAGGATCGAGTAGGTCCCCAGGCTACGGTGCCGCTCCCGAGGGTCGAAGAACATGTAAATGCTGCTCAAGGCCCCGGGCGTCTCATCCAGCAGGCTGACCCCCACCAGCCGGCGCCCGAGGTAATAGCAGAATTCCCGGCACGGCGTCGGCGGATCGTAGAGGAAATCTTCGAAGCTCGTCCGGTTCGAGGGCATCGTGCCATCGTGTTGGGCCGCGAGATACGCCGCGTACAGTTCGTGCTTTTCGTCCGACGGCGTCCTGTCGCCGGTCGCGACCCGCACGTCGGCGTTCTTTCGCCAGACCCGGCGCATCGACTTGCTGGGCGCAAAGGTGGCCGTCGGGACGCGAATGGGAATGCACTGGTTGCAGTGCCGACACATTGGCCGATAGAAGACCCGGCCACTGCGGCGAAAGCCTCGATCCATCAGTGCGCGATAGACCGCCCCACTCATCGAGCCGGTGATCACGAAACCCTCGCTGCACGCCTCCTGATGGGGAAGATAAGGGCAGTTCGTCTCCTGTTGCGAGAGCGTTTCGCGCCGCAGAAAGTTGTCCACCATCAACTCGACGCCGGATGATCGCTCGCTCGACATGGCGGATTCTGAAGTCAGTAGGCGCCCGTTTCGCGGCCGGTCCCAAGACCGAGTCACCGCGTGATCAGCATCCCTGGCCAGAACAACTCGACCAACCACACGATCGCCGGGGCCAGGAAGATCGCCGGCAGCAGGTCGGCCACCGGGATCCGTTTGATCTCCAGGATCATAAGCGCGGTCGCCAGGAGGATCACGCCGCCCACCACATTCATCATCTGCACCGACAGATCGGGGAGGCTGCCGGCCGAGTAGTAGGCCAACACGGCCAAGCCGCCCTGGAAGACCAAGACCGTGACAATGCTGAACGCAACCCCCACACCCTTGGCCGCGGCAAGGGCGATCGAACAGAACCCGTCGAGCAGCGCCTTGATGTAGAGATAACTGGGATCGCCCTCGGTCCCATTTTTGAGACAACCCAGCAGTGTCAGCGGTCCGACGCAGAAAATCACGCTGGCGGTCAGAAACCCCTCGGCGAAACTGGCGCCGTCACCCTGCGACCAACGGGCATGAATCTGCCGGCCAAGGCCTTCAAGCCGGTCGTGCAGCCGGAGCATTGTCCCCAGAAGAGCGCCCAGCACGAGGCATGCGACCATGACGAGTCCCAGGCGCGCGCCGTACGTCTTGCCGGCCGGACCAGCCGGCATGTACACGGCGATCACGTGGCTGAGCCGGATCACGGCGGCGTCGATTCCCAGGGTAATGGTGATCAGGCCGAGCACGTCGAGAATAATCCGCTGATACCGACCGGGCAGTTTGCCGCCGGCCAGCAGCCCCACGGTGCACCCGGCCGCCACGGCCAGGGCGTTGACAATCGTGCCATTCAGAATGGACCACACGGCAGCAGACCTCCACAATGCGGGGCTGATGGGCGATGAAGGCGGACACGACGATAGAGCGACTGGAATGGCAGGTCAACGCAGTCCGATCCTCCCGGGAAGGCCGGGCTTGGCGAGTGGTTTCGACGCGCCTAAACTCCAGGCAAAGTCACCGGTCGGCATCTGCGGGTCGCGGACGACATTCCGTCCGCCCCCTTGCCGCCGCACCGGCGGGGTAGATTCGACGCGATTCTCAAGGGGGCCAGCATGGGCTTTGAACGACGCGGCGAAGCGGTCATCGCCGCTTGTGAACTGGATGAACTGAAGCTGGTTTACCGGATTCTGCACGGCCGGCTCGCCGAGCATGCGGAGCTGATGGAGACCGACTTTCTCATCGAGCTACAGAGCTTTCTTCATGCCCAGGCAAAGGCCGACGGCGTGGACACCGGCGATCACGGCGCCTGGGACGCCTGGCTGGGACACGAAGAACCCACCAGTTGCGAAGTCCGCATGCAGCGCCGCAGCGCCCAGCAGAACCAGCGGAAGCGCTGACGCGAAACAGCAAGCACAATCGGCCGGTGCAATCGCCCGGCTTTTGCAGGCGCCGACTACGGAGACGGAAAAGACCATGAAAGCGGAAACCGTGCTGGCCAAGCTGAACGAACTGCGCAAGGATCTCGAGGAGGATCCGAGCGACCTGGAGTGGTTTGCGCTGCACCACGCCTTCTGTTTCATCTCATACAAGATCGACGAGTTTCAGCAGTATCTGGACGACGCCGCGCCCAAGTCAAGCTGAGGCAGCACGCCGCCGCGGGCACAGAGGTTATTGCCACGACGTGGTAAAAGCTCCGAGCTACAGTTGCCACCGGACACGCCGCGATTATCATGGCTGCGGTTGATTCCTGCGCAAGGAGGCATGGTCATGATGATGGCGATACAGTCTTGGGTGATGTCGGCGCCGGCCGCCCTGGCCTTTCTCGAGCTCGACGTCGATGGCTACCTGGCGAGCCAGGAGTTCCTCTCGGCATTGGCGACGCTGGTCTCCAACCTGTTGATGGGGTTTCTGAGCCTGTTTTTCTTCGGCAGCGAAATGGTTTGAGCCGGCCGGGGAGATGTCTTCCGCATGGTCGCCCTGATGCGCAGCCCGCGTCCGCGCATCGGTGGCGATGCCGGCGATGGCCGGTCAGACGCCCAAATCCCTCGTAACGACCGATTAAAGCGGGTTTTGACCGCCTAAATCCTTGACCGGTCGAGGCGATGTGCTATATTGAAAAGTGACGCTGAGGGCCCGAGGGCTTCCGCCTTGCATCGCGGCGGTGTCCTCTCGCCCAACAGCGGTCATTGCCCAAACGGACCTTATCGGCAAGCGGCACAGAGTCAGATGACGACACGCACATGGTAGCCTTGGTTTGGACGAACAGGTCGGACGGCCTGGGCGAAAGGCGTATGCGTAGTCGATGCCGACTCTGGGCCTTTTCGCGTTTTTACCCTCCCCGGGCCATCACCTCCTGCCACTCCACGCGACACAACAGCGAATCGGGAGCATGAAACTGAACATCACCCTGCCAGACGGAAAGCAAATGACGTTGCCGACCGGCGCGTCGGTATATGACGTGGCCGCCGGGATCGGCCCCGGCCTGGCCAAGGCCGCCATCGGGGGCGTGGCCCTCAGCAATGGGGAACGGCGTGTGCTTGATTTGCGCGCCCCGCTGCCGGGCGACTGCACGCTGTCGATTCTGACCGCCAGCGACGACAACCCGGAGAGTCTGTACCTGCTGCGGCACAGCACGGCCCACGTGATGGCGGAGGCCATCTGTCGGTTGTGGCCGGACACCAAGCTCGCGTACGGTCCACCGCTGGAAGACGGGTTCTATTACGATCTCGACACGTCCCACGCGATCACGCCCGAGGACTTCCCCACCATCGAGGCGGAGATGGAGCGGATCGTCAAAGAGGACCGGCCTTTCACCCGGTACGACATGCCGCGCTCGGACGCGATGGGCAAGCTCCAAGCCGAGGGCAACCGCTTCAAGGTGGACAACGCCGAGCGGGCCGAAGGCGAAACGCTGAGCTTCTACGTCACCGGCGAGAAGCCCGGGGAGCATTGGGAAGACCTGTGCCGAGGACCGCACATCCCGTCGACCGGCGTCATCAAGGCGTTCAAGATCCGCCAGGTCAGTGGATCGTACTACCGCGGCGACGTCAACGAGCAGCAGTTGCAGCGTGTCTACGGCACGGCCTTCTTCAAAGCCAAGGCCCTGAAGGACTGGCAGCACAGGCTGGAAGAGGCCAAGAAGCGCGATCATCGGGTGCTCGGCCGGGAACTGGACCTGTTTACCATCAGTCCCGAGGTGGGCAGCGGGCTGGTGCTGTGGGAGCCCCACGGCGCCATCGTGCGCACCATGCTCGAGAATTTCGTGAAGGCCGAGCTGGTCCTGCGGGGCTTCGATCCGGTGTTCACGCCGCACATCGGGCGGCTCGATCTCTATCGCACGAGCGGGCACTACCCGTACTACGAGGATTCGCAGTTCCCGGCGCTGTACGAAACGGATCGAGGCCGCTCGCTGCTGTGCCTGCGCAACCTGCTCCGGCGGGCGAATGAAGAAACCGGACAACGTCGCGAAGAAGCGCTCGATCGCGTCAGGGTATTCGCCCAGGCGGTCGAGAAGGTCTTCGGCGAGATCAAGGAATTCGATCTGGAGCGCGACGCGGAGATCCAGGAGCGGGCGGTCGACGGCGCCTTGCGGGAGGAAGAAGGCTACCTGCTCAAGCCGATGAACTGCCCGCACCATATTCACATCTATGCCGCCCAGCATCGCAGCTATCGCGATCTGCCGGTGCGACTGGCCGAGTTCGGCACGGTATATCGCTATGAGCAGTCGGGCGAGCTCGGCGGGATGGTGCGGGTCCGCGGCTTCACCCAGGACGACGCCCACATCTTCTGTACGCCCGACCAGTTGCAGATGGAACTGCACAACACGGTCGACCTCACTCAGAAAGTGCTGTCCACCCTGGAGTTTCACGACTACCGGGTGCGCATCGGTCTGCGTGATCCGGCATCGGACAAGTATACGGGTTCGCCGGAGCTCTGGGATCGGGCCGAGGACAACATTCGCCAGATCGTCCGCGAAATGGGCATCGAAGCTTCGGAGGAGCGCGGAGAGGCCGCGTTTTACGGGCCGAAGATCGATTTCGTGGTCCGCGACTGCATCGGCCGCGAATGGCAACTGGGCACCGTTCAGGTCGACTACAACCTGCCGGAGCGTTTCCAGATCACCTACGTCGGCAAGGACAATCGCGAGCATCGCCCGGTGATGATCCACCGCGCCCCGCTCGGCAGCCTGGAGCGGTTTACCGGGATTCTGATCGAGCACTTTGCCGGGGCCTTCCCGCTCTGGCTGGCGCCGGTGCAGGTGGCGGTGGCGACGATCAGTGAGAAGAGCGCGGAGTATGCGCGGCAGGTCCACGAGCGATTGATCGGCGCCGGCCTGCGGGCGACGCTGGACCAAAGCAGCGACAAGATCGGCCCCAAGAAGCACCGGCTGAGGGCCCGGAAGATTCCCTACATTCTGGTGGTCGGCGAGAACGAGGCCGCCGAGGAAACGGTCAATATCAATGACCGGGACGGGGCCAACATGGGGACTTATCCGCTGGAGAGCTTCCTCCAGTGGTCGATGATCGAGATACAGACGAAGGGCAAGGAGCGTCACGAGGCGCTCAGCGCATCGTAGCGTCGCCGCCGGCCCGCGACGGCGTTGCCGATGTTCATGACGATTGGGACTTGGGCCATTGTGAAAGGAAACGACCATCTCCAGAACACCTCGACTCAACGAGCAGATCCGGATATCCCCTATCCGCCTGATCGACGAGAACAACGAGCAGCGCGGCGTGATCGACACCGCCGAGGCGCTGCGCGTTTCGCGCGAGCTGGGACTTGACCTCGTGGAGATTGCGCCCCACGAGCGGCCGCCGGTTTGCCGGATTATGGATTACGGCAAGCACAAGTACAACCTGAAGAAGAAGCAGAAGCAAAGCGCCAGCCATGAGATCAGCCTCAAGGAGGTGCGCCTGCGGCCCAAGACCGACGACCACGACCGCGACATCAAGATGAAACGGGCCGCCAAGTTCATCGAACAGGGCCACAAGGTGCAGTTCACCATGCTGTTCCGCGGGCGTGAACGCCAGCATCGCGACATCGCCATGCAGCAGTTCCAGGAGATCGCGAACTCGTTCGGCGAGGCGTGCAAGATCGAGCGGATGCCGAAGTTTGAAGGGCGTCGGATGACCATGGTTTTGGCGCCGGCCAAGCGCACCGCCAAATCGCACTGACGTCCCCGGATCGCCGGTTTAAGCTTGCCGGATCCAACCCAACAGGGCGGATCCGCGGCGATCGTCCAGCCCCGTCACGCCGTTTGCATCCGGCAGGGAGATGCTCTATGCTCGCCTGCCGAAAAGCCGACATCGTGGTCCGCCGTCCGCCATCTCTGCGGGGAGGGACCACTTGAGCCCCTTGCGAAAGGTCTGACCGAAGATGAGCAGCCAACTTGTCGCCCCGCACGGCGGGACCCTGGTGAATCGAATCGACGCCTCCGCGGCCAACCGCAAGGCCGACGCCGCCATCACCCTCACGGAGCGTCAGCAATGTGATCTCGAGATGATCGCCATCGGAGCGATGAGCCCGCTGACCGGTTTTATGGGTGAAGCGGATTGCAACAGCGTCTGCGATCAGATGAAGCTGGCGGATGGGACCGTCTGGCCCGTCCCCATCACCTGCGCGGTGGATATGGCCACGGCGGAGAAGATTGAGCCGGGCGCCACCGTCCGACTCGACGATGACCAGGGCCGGCTGCTCGGCTTCCTCAAGGTCGAAGAGAAATACCCGCACGAGAAGAAGAAACAGGCGCTCGCCGTTTACAAAACGGACGAGGACGCGCATCCCGGCGTCAAGGTGCTGATGAGCGAAGGCGAGATCTGCCTTGCCGGCCCGGTCGACGTCGTGACACCCCGGCACGACGTTGAGTTCCCGGAATACAACCTGCCCCCGGCCAAAACTCGGGCGGCCTTCACCGAACGAAACTGGAAGTCGGTCGTGGCCTTTCAGACGCGCAACCCCATCCACCGGGCGCACGAATACCTCACCAAGTGCGCCCAGGAAATCTGCGACGGATTGCTCATTCACCCGTTGGTCGGCCAAACCCAGGCGGGCGACATCCCCGCGGACGTGCGCATGCAGTGCTACCTGGCCCTGATCGAAAAATACTATCATCCCGACCACACCATGCTGAGCGTGCTGCCCGCGGCAATGCGTTACGCCGGCCCGCGCGAGGCCATCCTGCACGCAATCCTGCGGCAGAACTACGGCTGTAGCCACTTCATCGTCGGCCGTGATCATGCCGGCGTCGGCCAATACTACGGCACGTATGACGCCCAGGAGATCTTTGAGGAACTCGACGAGGGGGCGCTCAAGATCGTCCCGCTCAAGTTCGAACACGCCGCCTGGTCCAAGACCGCCGGCGGCATGGTCTCCGGCAAGACGTTCCCCAAGATTGAGGGCGACCAGATTTTCCTCTCGGGCACCAAGGTCCGCGAGCTGCTCAGCCAGGGCGAGAAGCCCCCGGCCGAGTTCACCCGGCCCGAAGTGGCCGAGATTCTGATCAAGGCCATGAGCAAGTAAGGCGCGCCGCCCTGTCGCCCGAACCCGGTGGGCGGGTATTGGCCGCCCCGACTATCCAGACATGGGGGCGACAGCCATCGAGCGGAGCTTTCCCTGGTCTACTCGGCAAGTTGAGTGCCGCCGGTTTTCGGATCTCACAGACATGACGCCCATGTGTCCCACCGCACCGCCTGACGCAGTTGAGCTGCTCAACGGTTGGCGGCGCGTGGTGTGCATCGGCCACGTGAATCCGGATCCGGACTGTCTGGGCGCATTGGGGGCGGTCGCCCGTGCGCTCGCCCAGCAAGGACGGGACGTCCGCGTCGTACTGCCGCCGGGTTCCCTTTCGGCCCGCACGGGTTTTCTCATGGACATGGCCGGGATCACGCTGGCGGACGATGCAGCACTTGATGCAGCCGACGGCTTCTTCGTCGCGGATACCGCGCGGCGCTCGCGCATGAACCTGCCAGCCGGGATCAACGCTGAAGCGGTGTGTCGGCGGCCCGTGCTTAACGTCGACCACCATATAACCAATTCTCGCTTCGGCCAGGTGAACTGGGTGGTGGACGACGCGGCCAGTTCGTGCGAGCTGATCTGCGCGCTTTTGTGCCAGATGCACCTGGAAGTGGACGCGGTGACGGCCTCCCTGCTTTATGCGGGGATTCTCACGGATACGGCCGGCTTCACGCTGGCCTCCACGGGGGTCTGGTCGCTTCAGGCGGCAGCGTTCGCACTCGAGCGCGGCGCCGACGTGGCCATGCTCGGCGAGCGACTGATGCGGGCGTTGTCCGCGAGCGATTTTCGTTTGCTGAGCATCTTGCAGCACAACACGCGCACGGCAGCCGACGGGCGAATCGCGTACAGTGTGGCCAATTACGAGGAGATCCACGAGGCGGGATGTCAGCCGGCGGACATAGACGACCAGGTCAAGGTGCCCCGCTCGCTCGCCGGCGTGAAGCTGGCCATCCTGTTTACCGAGGCCGAGCCGGGACTTACCCGCATCAATTTCCGCGGCGAGCAGGGCGCCAATGTCCTTCCCCTGGCCGAGCAGTTCGGGGGCGGCGGTCATGCCCAGGCCGCCGGCGCGCGGCTGGCGTGCACGGCCGAAGAGGCGGTGAAGAGAGTTGTTCCGGCAGCCATCGCCATGCTCAACGGCCACCTTTGAATCCAGCGCAAGAAAGGGCCGCTGATGGCACAACGCGAATACGTCACGATCGTCTCCGGACTGCCCCGGTCGGGCACGAGCATGATGATGAACATGCTCCAGGCCGGCGGAATGAAACTCCTGGTGGACGACGTCCGCACCGCGGACGAAGACAATCCCAAAGGGTACTACGAATTCGAGCGGGTCAAGAAACTCCCCGACGACACCTCCTGGCTGCCCGCGGCGCAGGGCAAGGTCGTCAAGGCCATCTCCGAGTTGCTCAAGCATCTGCCGACCGACGGCAGCTACCGCTACAAGGTCGTCTTCATGCGCCGCAACATTGACGAGATCCTGAACTCGCAAACGAAGATGCTCAAGCGCCGCGGCACGCATGACCCCAGCGTCGTGGACGAGGAGATTCGCCGCATGTTTCTCGTCCATCTCGATCGCATCAACGACTTCCTCCGGATCCACGACTGCTTCGAGACGCTCTACGTCAATTACAACCTGATGCTCCAGGATCCCTCGGACAAAATCGCCGCGGTCAACGATTTCCTCGGCGGCGATCTCGACACCACCGCGATGGCCGCCGTCATCGACAAGGCGCTCTACCGCAATCGAGCCCAGTGAGGCGCGTAGCGCACACCCATGCGACAACGTGGCGCGCCGCATCGGCCGGCATATGCGACCGCCGGGAAATGCGGTAGTCCGGTTTCGCTGGTTGTTGTGAGGCGTAGGATGGATCGGAGCGTTTTGTCGGATCACGCCTCGCGCGGTCCGAGCTCCAAAGGCCTGTCCAGATAGAGTTCACTTTCTGGCGCCGCCAATTCCTCCAGCCGCAGATTGTTCACCTGAAGCCGCGCCCCCTCCGAATAGAAGCCCACGTAGCCCGACTCGTACAAGCTGTCCGCGAAGGTGAGCAGCACCTCCCCGTCCAGCGAAAGCTCGATGTACTGGCCATAAGCGACCAGCTCGAAGTCGTAGCGCTTCGCCCCGGGCTTTGCCACAAAGTAATTCGCCTGCAACGGTCGGTAGATGTACGAGTCCTCGATCCCGCCCTCCGGATTCTCGCCCGACGCCCGCGCCTGGATCAGCCCCTTGAACAGGTCCAGGCTGATGAAGTACCCGTTGGTCTCGTCGTCCAGCCGCAGGACCAGCCCGCACTTGCCGTCGCCCTCCAGTTCGAGCGTGCAGCGCATGCGAAAGTCGCGCTGGGGCTCCGCCAGCAGGAAGATCTCGCGCCCGCTTTCCACCGACAGCCACGCGGACAGCCCACGCTTCTGTTGGTCCGCTCCCGGGTTGTCCTGCATTGTCCCGAATCGGTTCAATGCCGGTGCCTCGTGTACCTTCATCACCTTGCGATCGAATCCGGCAAACGACCGCAACTGCAAGCGCCCGTCCGGCCCGACGACGAGTTCCTTGGGTGGCGCCAGCATGTTCCCGATCCCCCGCGTTTGTGTCGGCACGTAGTAGAAATTCCAAACGGTGTGCCGGTCGCCCTCGTTGCAGGTCCGGGCCGCGTAATTGCCGCCAGGCAGCAACACGTTGTCGAAGTAGGTGTGAAACGGCCCCTCCGGCCGATCCGCGTACCAGTAGTGCACCTTCACGTCCTCGCGAATCGACCCCAACAGGTACCACCGCCCGCCGAGTTCCAGTAGGCAAGGCACCTCCACATCGTCGTAGATCCGCGGCCAGTGGAACGGCTTGCCGAATTCAAAAACGTTGGGCCGCACCTCCCGGGCGAGCGCCACGCACCCCCGCCGCACCACCGGCCCATGATTGACCCGGGCGGCCGACAGCAGCCACCGCTCCCCGTTCACTTGGCAGAAATACGGATCGCGAAAGCTCACCCAGTGACGTCCTTCATCCAGCGTGGACTCGTAGTGCGTGCCCGGAATCTCCAGCGGATAGGCGTCGTTGATCTTGCGCCAAGTATACAGGTCGTCGCTGACGGCCAACCCGATGCGCTGCACGCGACCGTTTTCGCGCCGCGCCAGCCCGGTGTAGAACATGCGCCAGCGGCCCGGCTGATCCGGATCAGGCGATACATGCATGGTCCACAGCATGTCATCGTCCCATGCTCCGGGATCGCCGACGAAAAGGGCGTTCTGCACCCGCCGCCACGAAAGCCCATCCTCGGAGACGGCATGGGCAATATACGCATGGTTGGGCAGAAACAGGTGGAACAGATGATACACCTCGCCGACCTTGATAACGTCGACGTCCCCCATGCCCCATTCGTTGAACCCATGACCGCGATACATTCGGCCCTCCGAAAGCTCATTCGACACGCATGACCATCGCCGCGTGAATTCAGGTTCGCGCGTCCCTGGTCGCCGCGCGCATGCAGGCGCCACGTTGCGCTCCCTGGCGGATGATCCTATCGCGCCCGCACGCCGACGCAAAGCGAACATTGTCCCGGCGTGCGCCGGACCGTCGATACCCATCTCCGGGATTCAGCACCATGCTTTCCCCAGATGGAGCCACCGTTTCCGCACGCGGAGCCGCAGCGCCCGCCCCGTCCACGCGTTGCCCTTCCCCTCTCCGGGCCCTACCATATCGCCATGGCATTGCCCCCAGACATCGAGGCCGTCATCTTCGACATCGGCGGCACGCTGCTCGACTTCGCCCAGCCCGAGTCGCTGGTGCAGCTTCGCGCCGGTTTGCACAGCATCCACGCACACCTGACGTCCACCGGGCTTCATCTGCCGCCGTACACCGTCTACCGCCGGCGTCTTGAGCGCCGCGCACTGCGGGCATACCTGTTTTCTCGCCTGCGCGGCGCCGAACTGGACCCCATGCGGCTACTCCACGAAGGCCACGCCCGGATGGGCATCGCCCTCGAAGCGGCCGCCGTCGCCGACCTCGGCAAGCGCCTCTACGCCCCCACCAAAGCCATTGCCCGGGCCCACCCGGAGACGGCAGGCGCGCTAAGCGCGTTGCGCAGGCGTGGGTACCGACTGGCGATCATCTCGAACACCATCGCCCCGCCGGTCGGCCTGGAGGACCACCTGGCCGACGAGGGTCTGCTGGAGTACTTCCCGGTGCGCATCTTTTCGTGCGTGCTCGGCGTGCCCAAGCCCCACCCGCGGATCTTCCGTGCCGCCCTCGACGCGCTCGCCATGCCCGCAGAGCGCGCCGTGTATGTCGGTGACAAGCCCAAGATCGACGTAAGAGGCGCCCGCCGGGTAGGCATGGGCGCAGTGCTCCGGCATGCCCCGGGACTCCCCCCGCCACCCGGCCCGGCCGCGGATGCGGTCATTCGCCAGATCGTGGACCTGCTCGGATTGCTCCCCGACCGTGGTGGATCATGATGTCGGAACTGCACCCCCGGTTGCTCGTCGCCGCCTATGCCCAAGGGATTTTCCCTATGGCGTACGATACCGGCGAAATCGTGTGGTTCTCTCCTGACCCGCGGGCCATTTTCGAGCTTGACGCGTTCCACGCATCCCGCTCGCTGCGCCGCACCTATCGGCAGGGCAAGTTTCAGCTCACCGTCGACCGTGACTTTCCGGGCGTGATCGACGGCTGCGCGGACCGTCCTGAAGGCACCTGGATCAGCCGGGAGATCCGGGCGGCCTACCTTCGCCTGCACAAACTGGGCGTGGCCCACTCGATCGAAGCCTGGCGCGAGGACCGGCTGGCCGGCGGCGTTTACGGCGTAGCGCTCGGCGGCGCCTTCTGCGGCGAGAGCATGTTCCACCGGGTCCGCGACGCCTCGAAGGTCTGCCTCCTTTACCTCGTGGACCGCCTCCGAGCATGTGGATTCACATTGTTCGACGTGCAGTTCTCCACCCCGCACCTCGAACGCCTGGGTTGCAAGGAAATATCCCGAGCCGAATACCTCCGCCGTCTCGATGAAGCACTCGACAAACCGTGCAAGCTCACTGCCTCCCACTGACGGCGGGGTGGCGGGCCCGTTCCGGGCTACCGCTCTTCCGGCGGCAGGTTCTGGATGGCGGACAGCGAATACTCGACAAGCGCATCGATCAGCGTCTGCGCATCGGGATTGCCCAGCTCGGGGAAAAGGCGGTGCATCACGTGGCGATGGTGCACATAGAAGATGCACTGCGCGATCATTGCACAGACCGAGTACATGGTCTGCGGCGCCGCAAGGTCGGGACGAATCTGCTCGACGGCTTCCTGCAACCGTTGCGTAGGCGCGCGAAAGACGTCACGCAAACGATCCAGCGCCGGGGTGGGGTGGAGCAATTCGCGCCCCAGCAGGCGGCGCTGCCACTCCGGACGCTGCGGATCAAGCGCGGCACTGAGCATGGCGGTGAGCAGTTCGCGAATCCGACCTTCCGGACTGTCCGCCTGAAGTGGTTGATTCATCGCCCCCAGAACGCCTTCGTGGGCCTTATGCAACACGACGGCATATAGTTCGGTCTTGTCGTGGAAGTGGTAGTTGACGGCCGCGATGTTGGCGCCCGCCCGCCGGGTGATGTCCCGAATACGCGCGCCATGCAGGCCGTGTTCGGCGAAGACTTCACCGGCCGCTTCGATCAGCTTCTCCCGCGTAACGGGGCCGCTCTGTCGATGCTCATCCATGGACCAAACGCCCTCTCGCGTATGCCCCCGGCCAGTAATGACCACGATGCCGACAGGTCAGGGGGTGCAAGTTCCAGGTTATCACACCGAGGACGCCAATTCAAACGTTCGATTGAAACACGCGTTTGACGCCAGCAGAACCATAGTTTAAAATAAGCATTTGAATGCAGTGCAGAGAGTCAGAAACGGCCTTTGCGTGCAGCTGAGGCCCACAAATGGGCCTGCAATCGATTGCCAGGCCCCTGGGCTGGTCGGAATGCGAGTCCCTTGGAGCACTGAGACCGCGTATGTACCAACGAAAAGCCATCGTGATCGTCGCGGCCATGATCACCGCGGTCCTGACTGGTTGTGCGGTCGGACCACGCTACAACGCCCCGGCTCACCAATTGCCCAAGGTATGGCAGGAGGCGACCACCAACGGTCTTGCGACCGGCGAAGTTGACGTCACGGCATGGTGGCAGTCGTTTGAGGATCCCGTGCTCTCAGAGCTCGTGTCGCGGGCCGCAGACGGCAATCTCGATCTGCGCATGGCCGTGCTGCGAATCCGACAAGCCCGTGCATTGCGGGGCATCGCTGCCGGCGCTTTGTTGCCGACCTTATCGGGCGATGCCAGTGTCCGGCGAACCAAACCGACTTTCGCAGGGTTTCCCGGGCTGGGGGGCGGCGGCAGTCGGGCGGAGCAGTTCACCAACACGATGCAACGGGGTGTCGCCACCGCGGCGGTCGCTGGGGGCATCGCCAACGTTGCGCCGGGTGCGGCAGGCATTGCCTCGCCGTTGGCCAGCGGCCTGGTGGGCTTGGCGCCCGCGCGGACGAGTTCAAGCGGAGCCCCGGAATTCGATCTATTTGCCGCGGGCTTTGACGCGGCGTGGGAACTGGACGTGTTCGGCGGCTTGCGCCGCGGGGTGGAAGCTGCGGACGCCGATCTGGCCGCAGCCCTGGAAGACTTTCGTGCGGTCCAGGTGAGCCTGCTGGCGGAGGTCGCCACAACCTACATCGACGTGCGGACGCTTCAAGCGCAAATTGCCGCGGCACGGCGCAATATCGCTCTGCAAGAGGAAACCCTGGGCTTGACCAATGCTCGCCTGGACTTCGACTTGGCCTCGGAGCTGGAAGTCCGGCAGGCAGAGACCAACCTGGCAACGACTGAATCTCTCCTACCCGCGCTGGAGGCGGGCCTGGCCACCGCCATCTACCGGCTGAGCGTCCTGGTCGGAGAACAACCGGGCGCACTGAAAGGCGCGTTGAGCGTTACGGGCCCCATCCCGCGGCCCCCTCGCGAAACCTTCGTAGGCGTGCCGGCTGAAATACTGCGCCGGCGGCCCGACCTTCGCGCCGCCGAGCGACGCCTGGCGTCGGCGACGGCGCAAATCGGCGTGGCCGCGGCCGACCTTTATCCCCGCTTCAGTCTCACGGGCTCGTTCGGAGTCCAGAGCAGCGAATTCGACGACACCCTCGACAGCCGCAGCATCACCTACGGATTCGGCCCGGCAGTGCGCTGGAACATTTTCGACGGGCTGCGCAACCTCAATCGCATCGCCGCCCAGGAAGCGGTCGCACATCATGCCTACGTGGCGTACGAGCAGGCCCTGCTGCTCGCGTTGCAGGACGTGGAAACGGCCATGGTCAACTACAAACGGGAGCAGGTTCGGCGCAACGCCCTGGATCGCGCTGCCGAGGCGGCACGCCGCACCGTTCACCTGGCGGAAACGCGTTACGAGGACGGCCTGACGGATTTTCAGGACGTGGTCGACGCCCAACGATCGCTGGTGAACCTGGAGACCTCCTTGGTGGAAAGCCAAGGCCTGATCGCGATGCACCTGGTGGCGCTGTACAAGGCCCTGGGCGGCGGATGGACTCCGGAATCGATGCCGCAGGCCGAATACCTGGAAGCGCCCTCCGAGCTGCTCGCGGACCCGATGCACTACTTCCTCACGGGTGGCAAAACGGAATTGCCATGGTCGGAAGCAACGAAGGGCGGTGATGATGGACAAGCACCGGCGAATACAAAGCCGTAAACCCGTTTGGCGCCAACGCATCGAACAGAAAGAGATCAAAGAAATGACGTATTGGAATTATCGAATACGCAACATGCTCGGCGGTGTTGCCGTGCTGGGCCTGACCCTGGCAGGTTGCGAACAGCAGCAGGCCGGCCCCGCCGCTTCTCCCCCACCGCCCGAGGTGGGCGTCCATATCACCGAGACGGAGCCGGTGGTGTTGACCACGGAACTCCCCGGGCGGACAACCGCATACCTGGTCGCCGAAGTGCGGCCGCAGGTGAGCGGCATCATTTTGACGCGGCTGTTTGACGAGGGTGGCGACGTCCAGGAAGGCGACCTTCTCTACCAGATCGATCCGGCGCGATATGAAGCCGTGCATGCGCGGGCCCAGGCGGCGCTGGCCATGGCCGAGGCCGACCTGCCCGCCCTCCGTGCCCGTGCCGAGCGGTACAAAAACGCCATTGGCGAACGGGCGGTAAGCCAGCAGGCGTACGACGAGGCCGTCGCAGCATTCGAGCAGGCGAAGGCAACCGTGGCGGCGCGCAAGGCGGATGTGCGTTCGGCCGAGATCGACCTGTCCTACACGAAGATCACGGCCCCCATCTCGGGTCGCATCGGCAAATCGAACGTGACCGTGGGCGCGTTGGTCACCGCAAATCAGCCGGCGGCGCTGGCGACGATCCACAAATTCGATCCGGTCTACGTCGACGTCACCCAGGCATCGGTGGAGTTGCTGCGCATGCGGCGGGAGTTTGAGTCCGGCGCGCTCTCCAGCGACTCCGACGAGCATCAGGTCAAGCTGATCCTGGAGGACGGAAGGCCATACCCGCACGAAGGCGTGCTGCAATTCCGTGACATCGCAGTAGACCCGACGACGGGCTCCTACACCTTGCGCATTGTCTTTCCGAACCCCAGCCGGGTGTTGTTGCCGGGCATGTACGTTCGAGCCATTGTGCAGGAAGGTGTGATGTCGCACGCCCTGCTGGTGCCCCAGCAAAGCGTCAGTCGCACGCCCAAAGGTGAACCCGTGGCGCTGGTCGTGGACGAGAACAACACCGTCCAGCAGCGTCTGCTCAAGCTGAACCGGGCCATGGGGAACCGTTGGCTGGTGGAGTCGGGCCTGGCGCCCGGCGAGAGGTTAATCGCCGAAGGCCAAATGAAGGTGCGCCCGGGAGCGACGGTGACCGTCGTGCCGTGGACGGATACGGCTGACCGAACCCAGCTCGCCGACAACCCGCAAGAGCAATAGCCGCAGACGGAGAACCCCGTGTTATCAAAATTCTTTCTGGATCGCCCTGTCTTTGCCTGGGTGATTGCCATCATCATGATGTTGGCGGGCGGGCTGGCCATCTACAACCTGCCGGTCTCGCAGTACCCGCCCATCGCGCCACCGTCGATCGCGATTGACGCGTTTTATCCCGGCGCCTCGGCCGAAACGGTGGAAAACAGCGTCGTGCAGATCATCGAGCAGAAGATGACCGGCTTCGACAAGCTGCTCTACATGTCGGCCACCAGCGACGCCTCCGGCGCCGGCCGGGTCGAACTCACTTTCGCCCCCGGCACCGACCCGGATCTGGCTTGGGCCCAGGTGCAGAACAAGCTGCAACTGGCCATGGCCAGCCTTCCGGACGTGGTGCAGCGCCAGGGCGTGAAAGTGAGCAAGTCGACGCGCAACTGGCTGTTGATCGTCGGCCTCGTCTCGGAGGATGAAGGTCTCGACGCGATCGATTTGCGCGACTACGCCCAGGCGAACGTGGAGAAGGTGCTGGCGCGGGTTCCGGGGGTCGGCGAGGTCGAGGTCTTCGGTTCGCAGTACTCGATGCGCGTGTGGCTCAATCCCGACAAGCTGACCGAGTACAAGCTGACCATCGACGATGTGATTGCCGGCCTGCGGGCATACAACGTCGAGATCTCCGCCGGGCAGTTTGGGGCGGCGCCGGCCGTGGCAGGGCAGCGGCTGAACGCGTCGATCATCGTCCAGAACCTGCTGCAAACGCCGGAGGAGTTCGCGGCGATTCCGCTGCGCATGAACCCCGACGGTTCGGTGGTGCGCGTGAGCGACGTCGGCCGGACGGAGCTGGGCACGGAGCGTTACGAGATGGACGCACTGTTCAACGGGCGTCCGACCGCGGCACTGGCCGTGCGGCAGGCGGCGGGCGCCAACGCCCTTGAAACGGCAAAGAGCGTCAAGAGCAAGATGGCGGAGCTCAGCCGCTACTTCCCCACCGGCATGGCCGTGATTTACCCTTACGACACCACCCCTTTCGTGAGGGTCGCCATCGAGGAGGTCGTCAAGACGCTGATCGAGGCGGTGGTGCTGGTGTTTCTGGTCATGTACCTCTTCCTCGGAAACATCCGGGCCACGCTGGTGCCGACGATCGCGGTGCCGGTCGTGGTGCTCGGCACGTTCGCCGTGCTGGGTTTTTTGGGCTACTCAATCAACATGCTGACCATGTTCGCGATGGTGCTCGCCATCGGTCTGTTGGTCGACGACGCGATCGTGGTGGTGGAGAACGTGGAGCGGGTGATGACCGAAGAGGGTCTGCCGCCCCGCGAAGCCACCGCGAAATCGATGACGGAGATCTCCAGCGCGCTGATCGGCATCGGGCTGGTGCTTGCGGCTGTGTTTGGCCCCATGGCGTTCTTCTCCGGTTCGACCGGCGTGATCTACCGGCAGTTCTCGGTGACGGTGATCGCTGCGATGCTGTTGAGCGTGGTGGTCGCATTGATCCTGAGCCCGGTGCTGTGCGCGTCGTTGCTCAAGCCGGTGCCGAAGGGGCACGAGCCGGCGGACGCGGCGTTCTTTCTGTTCAGGCCCTTCTTTCGAGCATTTGACCGTGGCTTCTTCTGGATTCGCGACCGTTACACCGGCCTGGTGGGCCACATCGTGCGTCGATGGCTCCGTTTTCTGGTCGTTTTTGCGGCCTTGGTGGCTGGGCTGTGGCACCTTTACCAGGACATGCCGACGGCCTACCTGCCGGATGAAGACCAGGGGATCATGTTTGTGCAGGCCATGCTGCCGGCCGGATCGACGCTGGAACAAACCGACGCTGTCATGGACGAGGTGCGGGGCCACTTCCTGGAGCAAGAGCAGGAAGCCGTCAAGTCGATCCTCACCATCACCGGCCGCAGCTTCTCAGGTCTGGGCCAAAACGTCGGAATGGCGTTTATACAGCTCCGCGATTGGGAGGTGCGCCAAGCGCCGGAGTTGAAAGTGAATGCGGTCGTCGGCCGGGCGATGGCTCGGTTTTCGCAGATCCGCCAGGCCATGGTGTTCGCGTTTCCGCCGCCGGCCGTTCTCGAGCTCGGCCAGGCCGGCGGGTTCGATTTCCAGTTGCAGGACCGCGGCGGGCTGGGGCACGACGCCCTGATGGCCGCGCGGAACCAGTTGCTGGGGATGGCCGCCCAGGACGAGCGGCTGGTGCGGGTACGCCCCAACGCACTGGAAGACGTACCGCAGTACCGCATCGACGTCGACTGGGAAAAGGCCGGCGCACTCGGCGTACCCATCGAGTCCATTCACAACACCATCTCGGCGAGCTTTGGCAGCGCCTACGTGAACGACTTCATCCAGGGCGGGCGAGTCAAGCGCGTCTACGTGCAGGCCGACGCCCCCTATCGCATGCTGCCCAGCGATCTCGAGCGCCTCTACGTTCGCAACCTGGCCGGCGAGATGACCCCGTTTGACGCCTTTGCTTCAGGTCGGTGGGACTACGGCCCGCCGCTGCTCCAGCGCTATAACGCGTTTCCGTCGATCAACATCTGGGGCGAACCCGCCCCCGGGTGGAGTTCGGGCGACGCCATGAAGGCGATGGAGGAGATCGTCGCCAAGCTGCCCCGCGGCATCGGTTACGACTGGACGGGCATTTCGTACCAGGAGCGCATCGCCACCAGCCAGGCCGCTGTGCTGTATGTATTTTCCATGATTGTCATTTTTCTTTGCCTCGCAGCCCTGTACGAAAGCTGGACCGTACCCATCGCCATCATGCTCGTGCTGCCTCTGGGCGTGATCGGCGGCGTGGCGGCCTCATCGCTGCGCAGCCTGCCCAACGACGTGTACTTCCAGATTGGGTTGCTGACCGTGCTCGGGCTCACGACCAAGAACGCGATCCTCATCGTGCAGTTCGCCCTGGGCAAGATGCAGGAAGGCCAGGGGCTCATCGAGGCTACTCTGGAAGGCGCCAAGTTGCGACTGCGCCCCATCGTGATGACCTCGCTGGCCTTCGGCTTCGGCGTGCTGCCCCTGGCCACGGCGGCCGGCGCCGGCGCCGGCGCACAAAAAGCCATCGGCACCAGCGTGCTCGGCGGCATGGTTACGGCCACATTCCTGGCCATCTTCTTCATCCCGCTGTTCTTCGTGCTCATCAGCCGGTTGTTCCGGTCGCGGGTTCACCGCGCGCCCGCGCAGGCGTGATGCCCAACTGTCGGCGGACGGCTTACGCCGCAGCAAGCCACGGATACAAGCTCGGGGGTGTGCGGGTTGCAATAGCCCGCACCCCCCAACCATCTCCGCAGCAAACCGCGCAATCAGGGCAGCGTTTCCGCTCGCCATCTTGGAGCGAACGGAAGGCCAGGGTTGGCAGGCTACAGGGCGAGCCACCGATCAGACCAGCATGAGCGTCTCGTCGTCCTCGGGCTCCTCTTCGGCATCGAGGACGTCGAGGTGGCGGGGCTCGATGTAGCGGGTCAGCAAAAGCCGCACGGGGACGAGCAAGGCAATGAAGAGCGGGAAGAGGATGCCCACGCGGCTGGCTTTGACCAGCCAGAGAACCACCAGGCAGGCGAGCTGGACGAAGGTGTATTTGTGGATGGTCCTGGTGGGCACCTTGCGCATGTAGTGGGTGCTGGGGTAGAGGTTGGGATCCATGGGCCAGAGGGCCAGACGCTCAAAGAAGTGGTTGCCGGCCATGGACACCACACCCATGTAGAGGAACAGGCCGTAGAGAACGGCGAGCGGGATCATCTTGATCAGGGGCAGCAGGAGCAATGACAGCCCGATGAGGATGTGAATGCCCAGCCCGGTGACGCGGTTCTCGCGTACGTGGATGACGCGCTCGCGGGTGGAACCGTCGCGGCCGATGGCCTCGTCGACGGTGGCAAGGCTGCGCATGTGGTTCAGCGAGCGTACGGTGGCGGCGACGAGCCAGGGCAGCCCGAAGACGGAGCACGCCCCCACGCCCACGCCGACCACGAGCAGGTCGAGGTGGTAGCCTGCGCCCTTGGCGAGCTTGTTGGCGGGGTTGTTGATCAAGCGCGCGGTGATGTTCTGGTCGAGGTAGACGAGGACGGCCGCGAGCAGCGCGGGGAGGATCGCGGCCCAGCGGACCCACATGGGCGCGTCGAGCGGGTTCACCAGCCAGGACTTACCGGCGCCGTCCAGTTGCTCGGGAACGGTGAGGCGCTGGAGGTCGACGGTGGACAAGAATACCGCCACGAGAGTCATGACGATGATGGCAATGGAGGGGCCGAAGTCGGTGAGGAACTGCCTCCATCGCGGGATGAGGTAGCGGCTCTTGCGGAACTGCGACAAGCTCGAGGCGATGTAGAACGTGCCGAGGGCGAGCAGCAGGGTAAGGAAGGCGGTGTCGTGGCTGGTCTTGGTTTCGCTGTACACGCGTTGGAAGACCTCGACGATGGCGCGGACGGCCTCGTAGATGAAGATGATGGAGATCAGCCCGGCGAAGATTTCGTCGGTGAAGCGGGTGAAGTAGCGCATGAGGAAGCTGGCATCGGTGACGGACAGGATGATGACCAGCAGCGCGGTCCAGATCCCTACCCAGGCATAGGTCGGCAGGAACGGAATCTCCATGTCCATGCACATCTGGTAGAGGACGGCCGTGAAGATCAGCAGCGGGCCGGTACCGCCGAGGATGATGAGCGGTTGGCCGGCAAGCAGTGCGTAGGCGATGCCGCAGACGGTGGTGGCGATCATCATCTCGACAACGCCGATCTGGCCGCCGGTCTTGGCGGACATGATGCCGCCGAAGGTGATCGCGGGGGCGAGACAGGCGAAGTAGAGGAAGATGGTGGAGCTGAGGCATTTGGGGTGGAGGCCGTCGCGGAAATCGCCGGCGTAGCAGGCGAGGCGACGGCGGACGTCGCCGAGGAGGCCGCCGGCGAACCGGCCGGTGAAAGCGAGCGGTTCGGGAATATGCTCGGGAGGCAGTGCGGGCGGCGCAGTCCGCGCGACGAAGCGGTCGAGGGCGGTGAGCAGGTCCTCTGGACTCTCGGCGTAGCGGGCGTCGGTGCGGAACTCGGCGTCCGACATGAGCCGGGCGATGTGCATGAGGGTGTCGAGGTGCTCGATGGAGCGTCCTTCGGGCCCGAGGAGGATGATGACGAAACGGGTGGGGATGCCGTCCGGGGCGCCGAGATTCAGGGGGCGTTCCAGGCGCAGGAACATGATGATGGGTTCGGACAGCACCGGCAGATATGCGTGGGGCACGGCGACGGACTGACCAATGGCGGTCGAGCCCTTGACTTCACGCTCGAGGAGTGCATTGAGGACGACGTCGCGCTGTTCGGGGTTGATGTGGCCCTGTCCGACGAGGTGGTCGAGGCCCAGCGCCAGAACAGTGCGCATATCGTGGGCCTCGATATCGAGCAAGCAGTTGGCGGAATCGATGGCTTTGCGGAGAAACTGCATATCGGCCCTACCCTGGCCATGCCGGAACCAGGCAAATCAGCGGTTTGCGGCGACGGTTCCAGGAGATCTAGCGGAGTTGCGTGGCCTCGTCAACGGACGGGGCCAAGCCAATTGTCCAACTGCGGCGTCAGTCACCGGGCTTACGATTTCGTCATTTGACGCAATTCGCCCGGCGCCCATGATCGTTGCAGAGACAGTTGAACCAAGAGCCGCGGGGCTTCCTTCGGGCAACCGGGGCCGGCGGTGGGAGTGCAGCCATGCAGATGCGAACACTGGGACAATCGGGCATTGAGGCGTCGGTGGTCGGGTTCGGCGCCTGGGCGATCGGCGGCTGGACCTGGGGCGGCGCCGACGAAGCCGAATCGATCAAGGCCATTCACGCTTTCCTTGACGCCGGCGGCAACCTGATCGACACCGCGCCCGTGTACGGCTTCGGCCGCAGCGAGGAGATCGTGGGCAAAGCGATCGCGGATCGCCGCGGCGAGGTGGTGCTCGCGACGAAGTGCGGGATGCGCTGGGATCTCACGGAAGCACAGCGCAAGCGTGCCGTTCACAAGTTTTCGACGACCAACCACAACCTCGACTGGACGGGAGAACGGTCGCCCGACAGCTTCGACGTGTACGTCTACAGCGGCCGTGACGGCATCCGCGAGGAGGTGGAGCGCAGCCTCAAGCGCCTACGCACCGACGTCATCGACCTGTACCAGACGCACTGGCAGGACGATGACACGCCGATCGAGGAACGGATGGGGACGCTGGAGGAACTGAGACAGGAGGGAAAGATTCGAGCGATTGGGGTGTCGAACGCGACGCCGGCGCAGATCGACGAGTACAACCGGTTCGGGCGGATCGATACCGATCAGGAGAAGTACTCCATGCTGGACCGCGGGATGGCGCAGGAGAATCTGCCCAAGTGCGCGGCCGAGGGGCTGGCGTTTCTGGCGTACAGCCCGCTGGGCCAGGGGCTGCTGACGGGCAAGATCACGTCGGATCGGGAATATCCAGAGAGCGACCAGCGACGATACAAGCAGCGGTTTGCGCCCGACAACGTGCAGAAGGTGCAAGCCATGCTTGAACCCATGCGGCCGATTGCCCAAGAGCGCCGCCTGTCACTGGCCCAGTTGACCATGGCGTGGACGCTGGCCCAGAGAGGATGCAGCCACGTGCTCTGCGGGGCGCGAAACCCACAACAGGCAACCGACAACGCCGGCGCGGGCGCGGTGGAACTGAGCGAGGAGGACCTGGCGGCCATTTCCCGAGCGGTAAACGCCTACAACGGGGTCTAGTGGCGAAGGGCTAGTATGTCATTGGTTTCACCCATTGCTTGGTGACGCAGATGAATACTGCTTTTCCGCATGTTTTGGGCTTGCAATCTCCGGCAAGTTGGTTATGCTGCTCCGCTCGTTCGCAGTTTTCGGTCCTTCGGCTATCTCGCGAGGAGGTTTCCTTGCTCGAACATGCGTTGAACAACTCGTTCAACCCGTCGCCCGCCCTGACCGGCAGTCACATCGGTTATGCGGATGGTGGTGATTTCACCGGCATGTGCCGGGGAATCCTGCTGCGACCGTTCAGATCGAAGGGCCCCTAGTACCCAGGCTTCGCCGCACGGCGTAAGCCTCGATGGCCCCCGATCTGCGGTGGTCTTCGAGGTTTTTTTGTGCGCGCACCGCCGGGTGAGATTAAGCCGGCGGCGGGGGGCGGCGGACATCGTACACGCCGACCGTGGCCCTATCCGCTTCGATCCCTGGTGCGCATTGCTGACATCACGACGGGCCCCGTGCCCGCAGGTGAAAACCATGAACGCTTTTCGACCCTGGGTGGAACTGAACCTGACCGCCGCCGCCCGCGCGGGCAAACTGGCGGCCGCGTTCGAGGTGGAGGAAACCGTGCAGGTGGTGAGCGAGCTGATCGACGCTGGCCGCTGCCCGGTGCTGACCGGCGAGTCCGGCATCGGGAAAACGGCTATCGTGCACGAACTGGCCCGGCGCGCGGCCGCGGGCGCAGGTCCCGCCCGGCTGGTGCGGCGACCGCTGCTTCAAGTGTCGCTCCAGCGCCGCGTCACCACCCTGCACAATCGCCACGAGATCCACGGCGAACTCAACAAGCTGATCGACGCGATCCGCAAGCTGCGCCGACCGCCCGCGCTGTTCATCCGCGATCTCGATCTCGTCTATCACCTCGATCTCGAGGATCGGCTGGCGGCGCTGGCGGCCGTCACCGACGCCCCGCTGCTCGGTGAGGGGTCTGACGGCGTCATCTCCGCGATGCTGGAATACGATGCGCTGCTCGATCAACTCTGCGCCCCGGTGCGGCTCGAGGAGCCCCCGCTGGAGCGGGTGCTGCGGATTCTCCGAGCCTGGGCGGACCACGGCGACCGGACGGGCGCAGTTCGCTACGGGAGCGATGCGCTCGAGCAGGCCCTGATGCTGGCCCACCGGTTCCTCCCACGGAGCCGGCTGCCGCACAAGGCGCTCGCGTTGCTGGCTCAGTCGGCGACCCACGCGCCCACCGGCGGCGTGGTGCGAGCCGGGGCGGTCATCGACCGCTTCTGCACGGCCCACCGCGTGCCGCGCGTGCTCGTCGATCCGAGCCTGCCGCTGGACCTTGGCCGCGTGCAGCGGGTGTTCGAGCGCAACGTCTTCGGCCAGGCGGAGGCCGTGCGCGCGGTGGTGGACACCATCGGCGTGCTCAAGGCCGGGCTGTCGGATCCCCATCGTCCGCTGGCGACCCTGCTCCTGGTGGGGCCGACCGGCGTTGGGAAAACGTACATCGCCCAGCTCGTGGCCGAAGTGCTCTTCGGCCGGCGAGACCGGGTGGTGCGCGTCAACCTGGCCGACTACCCGGCCCCGAGTGACGCCGAGCGGCTGTTCGGCGACGCGAGCGCCCCGCGGCCGGCGGACCAGCGCGGTGTGCTGACCAACCGGCTGGCGGGATACCCGTTCGCGGTGCTGCTGCTCGACGAGTTCGAGAAGGCCCACGGCGTGGTGCATGACCGCTTCCTCCAACTGGTGGATGAGGGGGCGTTCATCAACGCGGCCGGTGAAACGGTGTCGTGCCGGGCGCTGATCGTCATCGCAACGTCGAATGCCGGGTACGAGCACAACGCCGCGAGCCCGTTCGGTTTCGGGCAAGAGCCGGGTAGCGTTTCGGGAACGGCCCGGCGCCGGCTGGAGATGCACTTCCGGTTCGAACTGCTCAACCGCTTCGATCGGATCGTGCACTTCGCCCCCCTGGGTCCGGCCGACGTGCGCAACATCGTCCTGGCCGAACTGCGCCGGCTGCCTGCCCGCTCCGGGCTGCGTCAGCGTCATCTCCGCCTGGAGGTGGAGCGTCCGGTGGTGGACTGGCTGATCGGACGGAGCTACGACGCAGAGAGCGGCGCGCGGCACATCCGGCGGGTGATCGAGCAGCACGTGACCGTGGCGTTGGCCCGCGTGCTGGCCCAGCACAACCTGTCGGCGGGCGCCCGGGTCCGCCTGGTCCTGCGTGACGACGCGGTGGAAGGGCGGGTGGTCGAACCTCACGTGCCGCGCGACCCGGCGACATCCGCCCTGCCGGACAGCGGCCGCGACGCCGCGCACGCCCTTCGGCCACGGCCGCCGCGTGCCGGCGTGCTCGCGCACCTCTGGCAGCGCTCCGGCCAGCCGGGCGTCCACCGGAGTTGAGTGGGTGCCGTCGCGGTTGACCTGCCGTCCCCATGCCGGGATGACCGGCGTACAGAGGGGAAACGTGTGGGCTCATGAGCCCCGCGTTTCCCCTCGGCGCGTTCCTCGCATCCGCGGTCTCCGGCCGCCTTGTTCCCACGGCTCCGTGGCGGCGGCCGACCGTCGGATCAACCCCTCACGCTGCGGGGCAGATTGCTGATGCGTCGGCACTCACTTGTCCGTTTCCGCCGTCCCCCCCCCGGGTACCCCGGCCGCATTGCGCCACAGCCGGATCGAGCTCACCACCAACTTCTACACCGACCCCGCCCTGCTTGATTGGTCGACCGCCTCCGCCGAGGCGGGGCAGGCGAGCGTGGCGTGAGCAGACTTCGTACGCCGCCAGTTCACCTAATACGCCACTCTTGATTGCACGATCGCCGCAGCTACAGGCTCTGGCACTTAAAGAAAGGGCAGTGCGCCAGTCAACGATTGGGAGCTGACGTCGGGCGCGGCGGCTGGGATTGGTCGCAACACCGGAGCCGTACGTGTTTGTACGCGACGAACTGGCCCGGGCTGTGAGTGTGGTCACGCTGGTCTGTACAGGACACCTGAAACGCGAGAAGTCTAGTGCGGCAGGCGACAACTGCATGAACCTCTGCTTTACTTCAGGAGATATGAAGATGAGTAACTTCCACAGTTGGCCATTTCTCTTGGCGCTCAGCGCTCTCGTGGCACCCCACGCTACATTCGCTGACCTTCTCGCTGTGAGATGGTGGACTGATCCACTCGACCAGTCCGATGCAGTTTTCCGCACAGACGTTGAATCACAAACCTGCGTCGGACTTCACCACAGAGGCATCCGGGGCATGAATTCAATGGCGATGCGCCGCGATTACGCCATCACAATCGCGAATAAGACTGACTTGTATCGCCTGGACCAGCACAGCGGTCTTGCGCAGCATCTTGTCCGTACCCCTTTAGCCGATATTCGCGCTCTCGCTTACTCCCCAGGAGACGTCCTGTATGCGATCAACAAGACGTCCTTCTTTGGACCTTCCCAACTGTTCACGGTGGACGACGTAACCGGCAATGCGACCTTCATCTCAGATCTTCCGGTTCGTGCTTCCCAGGCACTTGACTTCTCACCGCAAGGCGTCCTGTTTGGCTGGAGCCGGGATGACGGCCTACTCACCATTGATCCTGTCGATGGAACCTATACGCCAGTGAACCCAGGCGGCACTACCGGCAGTCCGTTTATGCAGTCCCTCGCGTTCACGCGAGACGGAGTGCTGTTCGGCACCGACGGCAATGACCTCTACACGGTTGACGTTGCCACCAGCGCGACGGCCTATGTGCCGATGGTCAATTTCCCATACGGGGTGCGTGGCCTGGCGGACTTGACTATTCCGGAGCCATCATTGGCAACGATTTTACTCGTTGTTTCTGCCGCGGTATTGCCTACCGCTTGCCGAAGAGACGTGTATTGAGCATCGCGCCACCGTGACCACTTGCGATTTCGTTTTCCCTTGAAACATCTGATCTGCCCCCCCGCCAGGGCCGAAGTCGGTGCCAGGGTGTCGGCTGACGGGGCCGAACTCGGTGCCGTACGGCAGTCCACCCGGGTCAACTCCTGTCAACTCGGGGCGGGTTGCGGGGGGTCGGAGCGGGTCGGGCGGGGTGGTCGCGGGCGTTCTAACTCGCGCGGGGGGCGCAAGATAGACGCCTCTGGTCAACTCCTGTCAACCAGAGGCGTCAAAGCGGGTGATGAGATTTGAACTCACGACATTCACGTTGGCAAAAGCGTGCGGAGGGTTCATAACGGTTTACCAGTGCGCGACTTGCGGGAAGCACCCCCTTCCGAGGGCCAGACGCGGTGACAACCCAGAACACCCACCCCCAATATTGTTCGGGTGCTGTCGGGTAGACAGCCTCACCGCCCCGGCCAACCACAAAACGGCCTACGACTTTCGCCCGCGGGCCGGATCTCCCCGAACGCAACCTCTTCAAAGGCTGGCAAGGTCCTATCAACGCCTGACGAGCAACGCGAATATTAACACGCAGATTGCGGTAACAAGCAGGATTGCTCCCACAACAAGCTGCGGCAATTCAGCAATGAGCATGCGTCAATCCTCGTGCGGCCCCTCTATCGTACGTCGGGTTCACCGGTATTGGCCTTGCGAAAGTCCACGGCGACCACTCGCCAGCCATTCGTTCAACCCTCGGTCGGCGTCCGCCGGGCAACCGGTTCCCCCGGGGGATCGACAGCATTCCAAGTTACGGGCCGGATGCGATCGAACGCAATGGTCGGGGGACTTAGAATGCCGCCGGACATGAGCATCTTGACCGCTTCTTCGACCGTCCAGCCTGTTTCCGACACTTCCTCAAGGGGAAGGATCTGCATGTAGCCGGTCGTCGGATTGGGCGTGGTCGAGATGAACACGGTGGCCATTTCGCGCCGCGAGTCCACGTCTTCGATTACGGATGTAAGAAACCCGATGCACTTCATTCCTGGCCTGGGGAACTCGACGAGCACGACCTTCTGGAAATCCGCCGAGTTGCGCCCGCCCCCCAGCGTGAGGATAATGCGCTTGGTCGATCCGTACAGCGTCTTCACCAGCGGCAACCCTTCAAACAAGCGTTCCAACAGCAATACGATGCGCCGACCCAGTACGTTAGCGGTCAGCAGCCCCAGCAGGTACAGCGAGAACAAGGTCAGCAGTACCGCAATCACCGGCACCGCCCAGCCCACGTAGGCCGGCATTTCCGACTGTTCACGGCCGCCCGACTGGTTCACCCACTGGATGCCGTACTCGACGATCGGCTGGGTCGCTGACCGCATCGCATCGAAGAGGAACTTGACTACGACCCACGTGACCCACAGGGGAATGACCGTCGCCAAGCCTGCGAAGATCCGCGTTCGCAGCAGAGTCCGCAGCGTAGGCCAGACACCGTTGGGTCGCGCGGCGCGCGCGGATGCGCCGGTCTGAAGCAATTTATTCCTATCTTTCGAGGCCATGGTTACCGGTTCCTTGGCTACGCTGGGTTTCGCTAAATCAATTTCGACGGCGGCTGTCAGGCGTTGGCATGACGCGAAGACGACGGCTCCCGACCCGCCCCCCAATCTGTGCAGACGCTGCTTTCTTCAGGAAACTACGATCCAATCGCATCATCGTCGCCAGCCCCTCGTCTGCCTTCGATTTCATGAATCTGGGCGCGAATACTCTTCAACCCCGCGCCGATCCCATCCAGAAAACGATCGATCTGGCCTTCGGCTTCCACCGGCGGCAGCGTCCACTCTGCGAGCAGATCGGCAAGTTCCAGCACGATTGCGCTGAACCATTCGCCGTCGCACGCGTCCACCCGCTCGATCGCACGCCGGTACTCTCCTTCTGCTCGTTGAAATATGTCGCTCGTCTCGGGCAGCGCGCACGACACTCGGTGGAATTCACGCACACTTGCGCTGAGCTTTTTGATTTCCGCGGCGATGCTGCGTTCGCGATTAAGCAGTTCCCGCATGACGCGTCTATCCTGGTGACCCTCGTCAGTTGCCCTGGCCACGTGGCGACGAAGCGCCTCCACCTCCGCTTCTTCCAGTAGGCGCGGGTGTGCCGCGTGGATGGCCGCGAGTCGTCCCATCGATCGGGCGAGGTCCTGCGGCGTCCCTTTGCGGGCCGCCAAGATGACCTGCTCTTTCAACCCCCCAATCTCCGCCTCGAGATTCTTGATATGGCTGCGCAGTTCGCTGACGCGCCGCTCGTACTGGGCCAGTTCCGCAATCGGAATCACTTGCGGGCCGCACTTCTGCAACTCGCGCATATGGGCTATTACTTTATGCGTCTGGGCCTCGTCCCGCGCCTCCAACGACGCGGCGACAAGCTCCGTCTGGGCCTTGAACGCCTCATGTATCTCGGCGGGGGACATCTCCTGACTACACGCCGCAGGTCGCGCGGGCCCATCGGCACTTAAAGCTGGCGAAGCTGAAGGCAAACGATCACCTTGTTGTACTTGCTCAAGTTCGTGCCGGCGCTTCTGAATATCGCTCTGCAACAGACCGTCCAGGATGGAATCGGCGCGCACATCCCGGTCCGCGGCGATTCGGGCGCTGGCCATTTGCAGCCTGTCGAGATCCCTGGCTTCGTATTGAATGACTCTCCGCCAATGCTCATGGATGACATCCCGCTTCCGATTGTTCATTTCATTCTCCTACGCGAACGACCCCGCGACCAGGCGACAGGTAGACATTCACTCCGAGCTGCCTCCCCCGGCGCCCGAGTCCACGTGATCACCCGTTGCATTGATCCTGGCGGGAGGCCCCCCAGCGCCTCCGCCAGTCAGATTACCCGAGCGGAACGCGCCGGCCATCGCCGCAGGCACAGCCGCTTCTGCGCGCATCACCTCTGCATAGTTTTCCTGAACTCGGGCGCGATGTTCCGCCGCTTCGGCGAGCGCCATGGCCCGGCGTTGTTCGGCTTCGGCCTGGAACCGACGCTTATCTGCGGCGGCCTGTGCGAGTTGGAGCCTTGCCCCGATGTTCTCGCCCACATCCAGATCGGCGACGTCGATCGACAGGATCTCGTATGCGGTACCCGCATCGAGACCCTTGCCAAGTATTTCTTTGCTGATGCAGCCGGGGTTTTCGAGCACAGCCTGGTACGTCCTTGAGCTTCCGATTGCACTAACAACCCCCTGACCCACGCGCGCGATGATTGTCTCTTCCGTGGCGCCACCGATCAGTTGTTCGAGATTCGTGCGAACGGTCACACAAACCTTGGCCTTGATTTGTATGCCGTCCATTGCGACAGCATCGATGAACGGCCGCCGCCATGCCGGGTCCGGCACGACAATCACACGCGGCGTCACACTCGTGCTGATCGCATCCACGAGATCACGCCCGGCAAGATCGATCGCGCAGGCCTCCCGCCAGTTCAGTGCCAGGGCGGCGCGATCAGCGGCGATGAGGCTGCGTGCAAGGGCCCCAACATGACCACCTGCCAGAACGTGGGTCTCAAGATCTCCGACCGTCATGTCGTAGAGGCCTGATTTCACGAGTTGAATACGTGCAAAGACGATTGTGGCCATGTCCACTTTGCGCAGGTACATTCCTATCAAGTCGATCATGCGGACGCTTGCGTTGTTCAAGTATGCCGGCAGCCAAAGTTGGAAAAACCGCGCAATGACCAGCAGGGCGGCAAGGACCACCACGATCACAACACCGGCAACGATCCACCAACCGCCCCAGAGCGCGGTCTGGGCCACCACTTCTTCGCCGAACATGCTCATGCCGATTGTAGTCTCCCAAGGGCCGGCCTAGGCTTTCGCTTACCTGGTCCTGGCTGCATAGGCCCAATTCGGCACGCGCATACCCAAAAGATCGCTTGCGGAGAGGCCTTCTGACGGCTGCAAGCGAACACTTGGCCTTGCGCTCGTCCAGGTTGCACCGCAAGGCGGATCAGGGGCTGAACCCCGTTCTCGCAATCAGCCCGTCCCCCCCTCATCCTGGTTCATGCTCCGCTGCAGCAACGCAACTTCCTCCTGCCCGTGCGACTGAAGATCCTCCAGGAGGGTCACGAGGTCCGCGCAAATCTGCTTGAATGCGAGCGCATCGTCCCAGGAAACCTGATCCGTTCGCTCCGCGAGACCCTCTAATCGTGTGCGCAGTGCTGCACGTCCCTCCCAAAGCGAACGCACGTGATTGACCAGGCGCGGAGTGCGTTCAGTGATCCAGTGCATGTATCCGCCATGATCGGCAAGCGCATGAACACGGGAGAGGTGACGTTCAAGAGAGAATGTGTGAAATCGCAATGTTGAGAGTTTGTGGCGACTTCCAGGATCCCGTATCATCCACTCCAGTGCCCTGCGCAGCGTTTGATCAATAACCAGGAGCATCTCCACCTCGACACTCGCCTGTTGCGCAATATCCCGTGCTTCAGTTTCGTTCACTAGCGTCAGCTCATGCTCCGTCATAGTGCCTTGCCTTAATTCCGAAGGCCAACTGACATCCTCAATCGCCCGGCCTGGCGAGACCGGCAGCGGTAAATTGCTTTGCACCAGGAAGCTCGACACACACAAGTTAATCCGGCAAGAAGGTCAACCACGCGGGTTGACGCCGCGGAAATTCGCCATCCGGCGTCTGCTACTCAGCATCTTTCTCTCCACCAACGCCGTCCACTCCGGCATGACTCCAGGCCTCCGTCGGCACGCTTTGCGCAAGCTCGTATACCTGGACCAAGGTGCCGGTTGCAAATATCTCTATGATCGCGCCGGCCTGCGGTTCCATTTGCGCGGAAACGCCACCCAGTGCCACTCCGGTGATGCGCACGATGTCCCGACACAGCGACGCCGAACCATTGGCAAACAACTGACGGTGCAATTCCAACACCTGGGCAGCTCCGCTTGAACTTTGGGCCAGCGCTTTTTCCGCCTCCGACAGGGCCCCCTGCAAAGTGATCACCAACGTGGAACCGGTCAGTATCACCGACACGGCTTTGGGCTTGAGGCCCGTGCGTTGTTGCTCGAATGCACTTGCCGCGGTGGCGATCTGCTCTGCCATTGTTCCACTCAGCTTATTCATGTCACTCTGCCTTGGCATGAAGTCGATCGAACAGCGCAGAAAAGCCGACGTGGCCAAACACGAGATCGTGCCTGGCCACGTCGGCATACTCTTCAACGAGCCACCCGGGAATGGCCGGGCTGCCCTTCATCAAGTCGTCCGAAAAAAAATGTCCGATGCTGCCGGAAGGCCGTGCAGCACCGAACTGCCATGGTATCATATCACATCGGGACACTGATGGTTGTCGGATTCCAAATAAATATGCGGTCGGGTGTTCGCTACCGAAGGTCCGGCCCCCGGAATGCCGCGATCAAGCACTCGTCAGTCCAAACAGACAAGGCCCAGCGGCAGGGGCAAAGCTGCGCAGGTGAACCGGGGATCGCTCGGAGGTGACCATGAAAACGCAGGGCGAAATCGAAGCGGCCATTTGTGCTGGCATCCGGCGTTTTGAGCAGGAGTTCATGGGCCGAGGCCCAACGGATGTCCATTCACACTTGATCAATGATCTCGTCGTCATACGCTTGGAGGGGGTCCTGACCGCCGCGGAACAGCAACTTGTGCAATCGCAGCCCACCGAAAGGGGCAGAGACCTGCTCAAACAGGTGCGCACTCAGTTGGTTGAAACAGCTCGACCAGTTCTGGAATCGATGGTCATGGAGGTCACAGGGGTCAAGGTGGTGAGCCTTCATCACGACATCAGCACGTCCACAGGCGAAGAAATCGTGGTGTTCACCTTGACCGAATCACCTTTGGTCCGCGAAAAAAAGAAGCGGTAGTCGCCCACAAGACGCCGGGCATACCAGCCGATGACGACAAGATCACTGATACGCACGTTCGTTTGATTTCCCGCGGGTAGAGACCTACAATCGGGATATCGGAAGGGATCGTCTCGACACACGCTCTGCGCGCGGATCCTTGCGAGGCTGTGAATCGGAAGACTGGATATGGAGCAACCCGGTTTGGCCGGGGGGCTTGATAACAAGTAAGCCGACGTGGTCCAACACTTTCCAAGGCGTTGGACCACGTCGGCTTTTTTACGGAGTCCGACGATGCTTGTGGGATTCATCGGCTGGATCGTGTTGGGGCTCAGTATTGGCAGCATCAGCAATGCCTTGGCGAATAAGCGCGACCGCGCGATTATCTGCTATGACTTGTACCATCTGGGTATCCGCTATCCATTCGCGGCCACGCGCAGCCGGGAGTTCAGCTCTGACATGCTATTCGGCGCCATCGGTGCTACGGCCGGCGGCGTGCTCGTCAGCCTTCTGAGCGCTTCCAGCGCGCGAGGTCTCAGCCTTGAGAGCCTTTTGGTCGCGACCGGAGGATCGGTCCTGTTTGTCTCGGTGTGGCAGGCAATGCGTCGTCCAGCCGATGGCGCAAGGCTCCAGCCACATTGATGACCCGGGACCGCTTGACCGATCCGACCCTTCGGTGGGCGTACCCGCCCCGCATGGGCAACAGCCGTACGTGAATATCCAGCCGGTGCGCACGGAGTCGCCATGGATGCATCGACAGCCTGGACACGCCTGTCCGGGTTATTGTGAAGGGCGGCACTTCCGCCATCGGTGGATTTTCGAAAGAATCCAATGCATCGCTGGCGAACGGAGACCAGTTGGCAGGCAAGGAGAACACGGATGGCTAATACGAATACGCAACCGGGCGGCCACGCATGGTTTGCCTTGGTGGACGCAACACAATGCCGACTCATGTGTTGCCGCCTGACAGAGCAGGGGTCGCAACACGTGGATGAGCTTGAAACGCTTGAGAACACCTTCCCGGACCATGAACGCCTGCGGCCGCAGACCGGGGATGGCATGACCCATGACGTCGAGGAGAAGGAGCGACGATTCGCGGGTGAGATTGTCGCGATGCTACAGGCGAGCGTCACTCGACACAAAATCGATGATCTGGTCATCTTCGCACCCCCGCGCATGCTCGGCCTGCTCCGGAAGGATTCGTCGGGACTGCTCGCGGGTCACCTTGACGAACTCCAGGGCAATCTGATGCGTCTCGACGCCGGCCAATTGGCCGATCATCCCATGGTCCGCGAACTGGTTCGGAATACATCCGTGCGAGGATAGTGCGGCGGTTGAACGGCTACCCACTCGGCAAACGCAGGATGCCATTCATGATTCGTCGCTCGTTCAACGCCTGTCTATGCCGCCCCGGCGACCTGCAACCGTCGCATGCTGATCTGGAAATCGTCGGCGCCTTCAATCCCGGAGCGGTTGCCTTCGGTGATGAGGTGATCTTGCTCGTACGCGTGGCAGAGCGACCCCGCGAACGACGCGAGGGCTATACCGCTCTGCCGCGTTGGCAGACCGGGATCGGCATTGCCGTCGATTGGATCGCCGACCATGAAATCGACCGCCCCGACGCGCGGGTTGTCCAATGCAAGAGCGATGGCCTGGTCCGCCTCACGTCGGTATCGCACCTCCGCGTCCTGCGCAGCGGCGACGGCCGGTCGATCAGCGCGGACGACGGTGTTTTGTTCGAACCGCAGGGCGAATTCGAGGAGTTCGGCGTCGAGGACCCGCGCATCACGCTAATCGGCGATGAGTACTGGTTGACGTACGTCGCCGTGTCACGCCACGGCGCCGCCACCGCACTTGCGTCCACGACGGATTTTCAGACCTTCGTACGCCACGGCGTGATCTTCCCTATTGAGAACAAGGACGTGGTGCTGTTCCCCGAGCAGATTGGGGGTGAATACCTCGCGTTGCATCGCCCCGTCGGCGGCACGCGCTTGACGCAGCCGGAAATCTGGTTGGCCGCCTCCACGGACAGGGTTCACTGGGGTCAACACAAGGTTGTGCACGGCAGCACTTGCGACTGGTCTGCCAGTCGCGTCGGCGCGGGGCCGCCTCCCATCCGCTTGCCCGAAGGCTGGCTTGCTATCTATCACGGTAGCACGCGACCGAGTGGCGGCGGGGTGGGAACCTACTCCGCGGCGGCGCTGCTGCTTGACCTCGATGAGCCCTGCCGCGTAATCGGCCAGACCTCGGGACCGATTCTCGCACCTGAAACCGATTTCGAACTGCATGGATTCGTGCCCAACGTCGTATTCCCTACCGGAATAGTCGATCGCGAAGGCACCGTGCTGCTCTACTATGGCGCGGCCGACATGGTTTGCGCTGTCGTGGCGTTGCCCAAGGCCGCTATTCTGGCCGCCATGCATTAACGCCTGCGCCCGACGAACGTCGGAGCCCAATGAAACGCCCCTGGTGAGGGGCCTGTTCTGCCGCCTTGGTGGCAACGGCCAGGGACCGAGTACTTCCCGAGAAGCCGTCTTCAGGCGTCCGGCCGCGCCGCCGCGCTCCGCGGGTGGCGCGGCCTACAGGAGAAACCATGGCAACACAAAGCAAAGCCTCGCAGCGCACCAAACCCAACACCTCGCGGACTTCCGTGGCTTTGGTCGGTTCGTACGTCCCGCGTCGGTGCGGTATTGCGACGTTTACCCACCATCTCGCTTCGGCGCTTGCCGAACGGATCTACGACCAGCCGCTGGCATCCACCGAGCGGGTAGGCATCATCGCCGTCAATGACCAGGACGACGCGTACAACTACGGCCCCGAAGTCGCGTTTGAAATCGGACAGCACCGAAAGTACGATTACCGCAACGCCGCAGATTACCTCAACGACAGCAAGTTCGATACAATCAGCCTGCAGCACGAGTTCGGGCTGTTCGGAGGCGAGGCCGGTGTATACCTCCTGGAACTGCTGGAACGGCTTAAGAAACCGGTCGTTGCGACGTTGCACACCGTGTTGGCCGAGCCGAACGACAGTCAGCGCGACGTTTTCAGACGCATCTGCGATTGCAGCGCAACGCTGGTCGTGATGGCCGAACGCGCCCGCGCGATCCTTCATGACTGCTACGGCGTTCCGGAAGAACGCGTTCGGCTCATCCCCCACGGCGTACCCGACATTCCTTTCGGAGACGCGGAAGCATTCAAGGAGCGCTTCGGAACGGCTGGAAAATCAACCATCCTGACCTTCGGCCTGCTTAGCCCGAATAAGGGTGTCGAAGTCATGCTGGAGGCCCTGGCGCAGGTCGTACTGGATCATCCGGATGTCGTATTCACCGTCCTGGGCGCCACGCACCCGCATGTGAAGCGTGATTCCGGGGAATCCTACCGTCTTTCGCTCGAGCACCAGGCGCTCGAGTTGGGCATTCAGAAAAACGTCATCTTTCACAACCGGTACGTCTCCGAGGAAGACCTCTGCGCGTACCTGGCGGCTGCGGACATCTACGTGACGCCCTACCGCAGCCGAGATCAGATTGTCTCCGGGACATTGGCGTATGCGATTGCCGCCGGAACCGCCGTCGTTTCGTCGCCCTACTGGTATGCTCAGGAAATGCTCGCCAACGGGCGCGGGCGGCTCGTGGAATTCGGCGATGTCGATGGATTCGCCTGCGCTATTCGCACTCTCATTGACAATGCCGACGAACGGGGACGGATGCAAGCCGCAGCATACGAATCGGGCCGGTCGATGATATGGCCCCGCGTCGCCCTGCAATACCACGAGACCTTGACGGAGGCGCGTACGGACGCCGCGGAACAAACCCGGGTCCGGGCGCGCGAGGAAAGGCGCGAGTCGCGTATGCGGCTTTCGTTGCCGGAGGTGCAACTCGGCATTCTGCTCGGGATGACTGACGACGTGGGTATTCTGCAGCACTGCGTATACGCCACCCCGGATCGACGCCATGGCTATTCCACCGATGACAACGCCAGAGCGGTTATTGTGGCCGCCATGCATTGGTCGCACTTTCAGGACGAAGACGCACTGGCGCCGCTGCAGACCTATTTGGCATTCCTAAACCACGCGCGACCGGGCGGCGGGGGACGCTTCCGCAACCTGATGAGTTATGACCGCCGCTGGCTGGAAACGGATTGGAGCGACGACTGTCAGGGTCGCACGCAATGGGCTTTGGGCTACCTGATCGCCCATGCGCCACACAAGTCCATGCTGCTGCTTGCCGAGGATCTCTTCCGGTTGTCACTGGGGAACTTCGAGTGCATCGCGAGTCCGCGAGCGTGGGCGTTCGCCGCACTTGGCCTGTACTATTACCTCCGGCAGTTTCCGGATGACCAGGCGGCGCGCGGCGCGCTCGCGAACCTCGCTCAACGCCTGGAGACCGCCTTCCAGGAGCACGAGACCACCGACTGGCCGTGGTGTGAGGATGTGGTTACCTATGAAAACGCCCGCGTGCCCCAGGCACTCATCCTGGCAGGACTGGCGCTCGACGCGGAGCGCCTGACGCAACGCGGATTACGCGTGCTGAGTTGGCTGCTCGAAGTTCAGACCGCCGTCGATGGACATCTCTCGGTGATCGGCAGCGACGGCTGGCTGCATCGTGGCGGGCAGCGTGCCCCTTACGACCAGCAGCCCGTCGAGGCGGCGGCCCTGATCGAGGCCTGCAAGGCCGCCCACCGGGCCACCGGCGAAGAAAGGTGGTTGATCGAGATGCGGCGTTGTTTCGCCTGGTACCTGGGGCAGAACGACGCCGGCGTCTCACTCATCGAGTTCAGGTCCCACGGCTGCCATGACGGACTGATCCGCGGCGGCGTGAATCAGAACTTCGGCGCAGAGTCTTGCGTATCATGGCTGCTTTCATTGCTGACGATGTACGAGATGCAACCCGGGGAGGCGCCGGAGCGATCCCGGCAACCCACCGTCGCCGACGGTGGAGTAGAGCTGATTCTCCGCAAGTAAGATGGAGTTATATGCCCAGCAGTCATCAGTTGAGCGTCGTACGAAGGCCGGAGCGTTTCCTCGCGGATAAACGTCGGGTGATCACGCGACCGTTCTTTCCCACGACAGACAAGCACCTCAGATCGGTACTGGATCGTGCGCTCGAACTCTCGGACGCCGATGTCGGCATCCTCTTGACCGAGGCAATTGCCGATTTCTCGCCGCGCCATCGTGACATCCTGAGCGCGTTTGAGACCCACTTTGACATGATCAGCAAGCACCTCAACGGCCGGCGTGTTTCCCGGGAACGACGCTTGTTAATCGGCGCCTATTTCACCAAGGAGTACTCTGTCGAGGCCGCCGCGCTCTTCAATCCCTCAATTGTCGCGCATCCCGATCAGGGTGACCTGGCCCCGGGTGACTGCCGATTCATCGTCAGCCTCCGCGCCACCGGCGAAGGGCACGTGTCGTCTATCGCTTTCAGGTCCGGTGTGATCCGCGCGAACAACGACATCACCATCGATGCCGTCAGCCGCTACGCCAGAACACCGGAGATCATCAGCGCTCCGATCTTCGACAAGCATACCTTCGATCTCAAGCTCTCGGAAATGGGCATCCACAACGACATCGCCGAGATCGTACTTGCAGACCTGCCGCCGCAATTCAGCGCCGAAGAACTCGGGCAGGGCATTGAAAACCTGCGCCAACAAGGCATCGCCCCGAGGAACTTCCGCAAAACCGTCAATGCTATTGCCTGGCTCGCGCACAGCAATTACGTGGCCGTATTCCCACCCGACTGCCCTGTCTCCGAGCGGGTCATCTTTCCGGTCAGCGAAAACGAGAGTCACGGAATCGAAGACGCCCGTTTCGTCCGCTTCGTCGATGACGATGGCGCGGTAATGTATTACGCGACCTGCACCGCTTTCAACGGATTCGAGGTGCTCCCGCAGATGATCGCGACCCCGGATTTCTGCTCATTCCGCGTGTCGACGCTCAATGGCCGGTATGCCACCAACAAGGGTATGGCCCTCTTTCCACGCAAGCTGGATGGTAAGTTTGCGTGCATTGCACGCGTCGATGGTGAGAATCTTTATCTCATGCAATCCGACAACATCGACTTCTGGAACACGGCCAAGAAGATCCGTGGCCCCCGGCATCCGTGGGAGCTTTTCCAAATCGGCAATTGCGGCTCCCCCATCGAAACCGATGCGGGCTGGCTCCTCCTCAATCATGGCGTTGGCCCGATGCGCCGCTACGCAATCGGCGTGGATCTGCTCGCCAAGCACGACCCGTCGCGGGTGCTCGCCCGGCTGGCGGAACCGATCCTGATTCCCGAAGAACATGAGCGTGACGGCTACGTGCCGAACGTCGTGTACTCCTGCGGCGCGATGGTGCATGGTGACCAGTTGATCATCCCTTACGCCATGTCCGATTCAAGCGCCGGGATTGCGACGCTTTCGTTGCCGGAACTGATGGGGCAACTCGCGCGTAGCGGAGAATCTGAATAGGCGTTCAGGAGACCCGCCAGCAAAGGTGGCACCGCGACCGGTGCAAATGAACCCGGGACGCGCCTTCCGCAGCGCCGCGGCGATCAACGCGGGATGGAAGCGCCCATGGCATCGAACTGTTCGGCGCCGTCGCGGCATCTGCGAACACGGCAGGTCAACCGCGCGCCCGCCCGGTCATTCCTCCCAACGCGCTCCGAATCGAACGAGGCGTCAGGATGACCACCAGCATCACCGTTTGAGCGCGCTGAGATCTACAACGCCGAAGCCACGCGTCGGAAATGGTACCCGATGATGGCAAGCGTCATCGCCTCCGGGAATGCACGGCGGTGGAGGAGCAGCGTTCTTACAAAGAACTTCCAGTACTCGCGCCGGCCGCGGCTCAAGCAACCCAGGATCCACAGCGACTTCAAGAAAGCCTTCACGTCACACCAGGAGAGGTGCATGCCTTGCCCCCGCGGATGATACGCACGCAGGAACGTAAGGATGCGCTGATAGTACATCTTCGGCGTGTAGAGGCGCTGGACCAGCGCGCGGTAGCCTTCAACCAGCGTTTCGCGGTCGAGCCGGGGGACGAAATTCAGGCTGGCGTCGCCGTTGTTTCCGCTCGCGTCGTGGAGGATCCGGCCCTCCTCGGCCAGCCGGGAAAAGAGCCGCGTGCCCGGCAACGCCTGGAGCAGCCCCACCATGGCGGTCACGACCCCGGCTTCCTGGATGAACTTCATCTGCCGCTCGAAGATGTTGGGCTTGTCGCTGTCAAAACCGACAATGAAGCCACCCATCACCTCCAGCCCCGACTTCTGGATGGTCTTGACGGCGGTGAGCATGTCGCGTTTCGCGTTCTGGACCTTCGCGCATTCGAGCAGGCTATCCACCTGCGGCGTCTCGATCCCGACGAACACCTTCTTGAAACCCGCCCGGACCATCAGGTCGAGCAGTTCCTGGTCGTCCGCCAGATCCAACGAAGCCTCGGTGGTGAACTGCAACCGGATGCCGCGCTGCTGTTCCCACATGATCAGTTCGCGGAGGAATGCCTTTACTCGGGCCTTGTTTCCAATGAAATTGTCGTCCACTATGAAAACCGGGCTTGTCCACCCCGCATTCACCAGGCTGTCCAACTCGCGGATCATCTGCGCATTGGTCTTGAGGCGTGGGACCCGGCCGTTCATCACGATGATGTCGCAGAACTCGCAGTTGAACGGGCAGCCGCGTGAGAACTGCAGCGGCATCACGGCATACTCCTTGAACTTGATCAGGTCCCATCGGGGCACTGGCGTCTGCCGGATGTCGGGCCGCCCTTCGCCCCGGTAGATCCGCTTGAGCTGTCCGGAGATCATGTCGGCCACGAGTGCAGGCATCAGGTCTTCCGCCTCGCCGAGTACGAAGTGCTTCACCTCCGGAAATCCCGCGTGACCGGTGGTGAACAGCGGCCCGCCCGCGACGACTGGTTTGCCCAGCTTGCCGCACCGCGCGATCACGTCGCGCGCGGAAGCGACCTGCACGAGCATGGCCGAGACGAACACGTAATCCGCCCACGCGAGTTGTGCGTCGGTCACCGATGTCACGTTGAGATCGACGAGCTTGAGGCTCCAGTGTTTGGGGAGCATGGCCGCCACGGTCAACAGGCCCAACGGCGGAAAGCACGCCTTCTTGGAGATGAACGACAGGACGTGTTTGTAGCTCCAGAACGTGTCCGGCGTAGCGGCGGAGATCAACAACACTCGCATCGCACAACACCTCATCCGAATCAAGACTGCAATCCAAGCCAACCCGAAGGTCACCGTTGGCTTGGTGCATCACGTACTGCGGCCCCGGCAACCGGGACCTCAAATCGCTCGCCGGGAACATCCACGGTCGCTTGCGGGAGAGGGTTTATGTGCGCCCGACCCAGGACTTGTGACCTGGCGCAGCCGTGAGCCCCATTTGCCGGTTTACGGATCGAACATCAGCGCGGGTTCAGTCAGCCGAGCACATCGAGTAACCCCTGGACGGTTCCGTCCAGGCGCTTAGGCGTCAGAAAGGTATCGGCCTTGATCTCGGCATGAATCTCGAATAGCCCGGGGGCGACCTGCAAGCAGAGTTCGACGTTTGCCCGCGGCAGCCCTGTTTCCGCTGTGGATGGCTCCCCCGTATCTTCAATTGTCGAGTTCGATCGCGGCTGCCCAGAACTTGTCCTCCTGATGCTCAAGTCAGCCCGGGTCGCGACTTTGCTACGATCGATTCCTGACGCGGCGTTTACTGTTGTGGGGTCCATGCACGTCTCCCTTCATCCTTGTTACCGGCATCCCAGAGACTATGACCCCGGTGCCTCCGCTGCACTGCCCGATCAACCGAACACGCTCGTCGCCAGACGAACCAGGCAGCAAGCCCCCTGCTGCGTATCAAGGGTCATGACGGTCGGGGCAATCCTTGGCGTCTTGCCCGAAGCAAACCCGCTCATCAGCTTCGTCCCCAGCGACACAGCGGGCGCGCGGCGCACCACGCACAAAAAAGCCGACGTGGTCAAACACCCAATGGTGCTCGACCATGTCGGCTTACCCTCTAACGAGCCGCCCGGAACGGCTGGGCTGCCCTTCATCAAGTCATCCGAACACTTCGACCGGACCCGCCGCAAAGCGAGTCGCGCCCCCTGTTGCCCACTGCACTATACCACACGGACGTGCGGAGTGCGACCGAATTCCAGGCCACTTCGCGAATCGGTCAATGGGTGGATAAAGCAAGGGAGGAGGCGGCCGAACGAGACGGGTCAACCGGTACTGCAATCGCGGACCCCGGAGGCATCACCATTGTGACAATGCAACTCAACCACGACTTTAGGGCTTATTTCGAGAATACAGCGATCTCAACCGCTTGGGGGCATACCCCGTACGCTACGACTTCATGGATTCACGCACGTGCGGCGACGCGCTCAACGTAAAGATCATCACTTCTTCGCCCGTGGTGGTGCTGACGTCATGATGTAGACTCACCACTGGGACCCCGGTCACTTCCCGGAACATCGCCTCCATCATCGGCCGCGCCGTTTCAATCAACTGGGTTCTCACTTGTTTGACCAGGTCTCGCCCTCGATCGCCCGAAAGCGATCGGACCAAGTGCTGTTCGGCCGCCGTCAGTACTCCCAGGAGCCGGACCAGGAGAAGATCGCCGATCAGATGGGTGCGAATATCCTTGGGTCCCCGTCCCATGTATTCCTGCTCGAACCGGCTAATGCCCTCGGAGATCGCGGCCTCGATTTCACCCTTCGTTCTCATGGATAGATCTCCCGGCTCAGGAAGATGCGGACCGGGCCCCTCCTCTATGAACCCGCACCCCTTGTTGCGCAGTGCTCGTGCAAGGCGCTCCGGGGGCGAATACCCCGGCGCACATTCGAATCGCGATTATATTGGGGCTGTGGGTGAAGTCCACTTGCTATTCCCACAGCAGCAATCTACACTCATACCGCTGAGTGGGGTGGCCTGTGAAGGCGGCTCCGATCAGGCGGAAATCGGATGACTGAGATAGGGCAACCCGGACTTATCGGGGGGCTCGATAACAAGTAAGCCGACGTGGTCGAACGCCGACAGGCGTTCGACCACGTCGGCTTTTTTCTTTAGGAGCTCAAACATGGTCATAGGTGTCATTGGCTGGATGGTCTTGGGACTCATCGCAGGCTACATCGCCAGCATGCTGGTCAACAAGCGCGGCGAGGGCCTTGCATTTGACATTCTCCTCGGCATGGTCGGCGCGGTTATTGGCGGCTGGCTCTTCAACGCCGCGGGTACGGCCGGCGTCACCGGATTCAATCTCTGGAGTCTGCTGGTCGCGGTCGTCGGGGCGGTAGTACTCCTATTGCTCTGGCACGCCCTCCGGCGCTCGCCGCGGCGGGCATAACGAACAAGGTCTCGAAGTCAAGGAAACGTCACATGCATCCAATCGCGTATGCCACCCTCGCTGTCGTTGCCCTCGGCATTGTGGTGTCTCTCATGGGCATCCGGATTGTCCGTCCCACGCATCGGGGACTGGTGGAGCGCCTCGGCCGCTACCGGCGTTTCGCGAACCCCGGATTCAATTGGATCATACCTGTCGTTGACAGAATGATCCAGGTCAACACGACGGAGCAGATGGTTGATGCCCAGCCGCAAGAGATCATCACTAACGATAATCTCAATGCCCGCGTTGATGCCCAAGTCTACTTCAGGGTGAAGAACGACGAGGCGAGCGTCAAGTGCTCGCAGTACAGCGTCAACAACTACCAGCGTCAGATTGTCAGCCTGGCTCGTACGACGCTCCGCAATATCATCGGCACGTTGACGCTGAAGTCTGCCAACAGCGAAAGAGACAACATCAACGGCGCGCTGCTGACCACGTTAAGCAAGGAGACCATGAGCTGGGGCATGGCAATTGTCCGGACCGAGTTGAAGGAAATCGACCCCCCTACGGACGTCCAGGAGACCATGAACAAGGTGGTCAAGGCGGAGAATGAAAAGGTCGCCGCCCTGGATTACGCCAACGCGGTCGAGAGACAAGCGGATGGAGAAAAGAGAGCAGAGATCAAGAGGGCCGAGGGCATCAAGCAGGCCAAGATCCTCGCGGCCGAAGGCGAAGCGGAGGCCATACAACTGGTGAATGAGGCAGCGAATACCTACTTCGTGGGGAATGCGCAACTGCTGAGGAAGCTGGAGGCCCTCGAAAAGGCCTTGGGCCAAAACGCCAAGATCGTCGTTCCATCCGGCTGCGAGCTGATCAACGTCATCGGCGAAATGGCTGGGGTTGTACCTCTCGCGGGTGGAAATGGAACCCGCCCTGCCGACGATGCGCGACGTGGTCTGCCTGCGCTTGGGCAGGTGGCCCCGCGGACGGGCAAACCCCCGGTCGCGAGAGAGGGAGTCGTGTTGTAGCCAGGCGCGGTGCACCGCTCGCGGCCGGCCAACGCGCAGGATGCGTCAGTGCGGCCAGCGGGCCCGCCGACGTCGTGATCAGGAATACAGGAACGCATGGGCAGGTGTGTTCCCAACGCGATTCGAATCGGATGACCAGACGAAGGGCAGCCCGGCGTGACCGGGAGGCTCGTTGAACGGTAAGCCGGCGCAGTAGGACGCCCCATGGTGTTTTACCGCGCCGGTTTTCACGTATTGGAGCAGTTCAATGGCAGCCGCGGCCGGAGAGAAACCGATGAGTGAACCCCATTCCACAATGGCGCGCGAGATTGCACGAGCAGCCAGCATTTTCGAGCAGCAGAGAACGGGCAACACGCCCCGATCCGTCACCGTGGTGCTAAGCGATACCACGCTGGTGATCACGCTGCACGGCGCCCTGTCCGAAGCCGAAAGGGCCCTGGCGAAGAGTCCTGAGGGTGCCGCGCAGGTGCAGAGTTTTCACCGACAGTTGTTCGCCAACGCCTCGGAGTGGCTCCGGCTGGAGATCAAGCGGATTACTGGCGTGACGGTGCGCGAGGCCACCGCGGAAATCGAGCCGACCACCGGCGCCGTCGTGGGCGTATTCACAACCGGCACGACCGTGCAGGTCTACCTGCTCGCCGAGAGTGTGCCCACAGATGCGTGGAACGCGTGCGGGAAAGACAACGGTTCATGAATGCGCAAATGCGACGATGTGGCGCCCCTTAGGCAATAATCCGGGCGTCAGTGCAGGCCGGGCGCGCAAGGCGGTGTCCGCATCGTTCGCGTCACCGTGCGGGATGGACAGCTACGAAACCATTACTGCGTTTTCAACATTATCTTTACAGGAGCAGTGACATGCACAGGTTCTTTGCAGGCGTTCTCATTGCAGGTCTGGCCCTCGCGGGCTGCAGCAAAAGCAGCGAGAAGGGCGGCCGAGCCGGAAACGACACGTTCAAGGTCAGCGTGCCGGCCATGGCTGCCAACGTCAAACAGGGCGAACTTCAAACCGTTCGGGTGGCGGTCGAACGCGGCGAGGGGTTTACGCAGGTGGTCAAGGTGCAACTGCAGGCCCCGGCCGGCCTCCAGGTCGATCCAAAGGACACCACCGTGCAGCCCGGTGACAAGGGCGATATCCAAGTGAGGATTACCGCAGCCGCCGATGCCCCGCTGGGCCAGCACACCATCCTGGTGAAAGGCACACCCGACAAGGGGGAATCAACGGAAACGCAGTTTAAGGTCAACGTCAGCGCGCAGTAACGCCGTCGCCACGCGGGAGTTGGAGAAGTGAATACAACAAGTTCCACTCTATGAAAGGGCTATCGCATGAAGGTAACAATCATGATCGTGATGACGCTGGCTCTGACGGCCGTGTTCGGCTGTCTGAGTCCACGTGGTGGAGGGATGTCCGGGGAAGGATTCAGGATCGCCGCCCCGACGTTTGCCACTGAAATCCAACAAGGCGACCGAAAAACCGTGACCATCTCTCTGCACCGGGATGAGTCCTTCAAACGGGATGTGGCTCTGCAGATCAGGGCGACCAAGGGCATTAGCGTCGAGCCGACAACAACAACGGTCAGGGGCAGCGACACACCGGAAGTGCAGCTCCAGATTGCGGCGCCCGCGGATGCCGACATCGGGGAGTATCGCGTTTACGTAAAGGGAACACCAGAAACCGGCCAGCCCACCTCGGTGGAATTCAAGGTGATGGTCGTCAGTCCGTAGTCCGGCTTAAGAAATGGGAGGTGTACGATGTTATGGACTCTCGTAGTAATACTGATCGTGATGTGGTTGCTTGGAATGACCACGTCGTACACGATGGGCGGCATTATCCACATTCTGCTGGTGGTGGCCCTCGTCGTCGTGGTCGTCCGGCTGATCCAGGGGCGACGGTCGTTGGTCTGAGCCTCACAACAACTGCCCCGGCGCCAACCGCCGCGCCGGGAGTCGGCTTGTCGCCGCGGGCAGGTTTCCTTGACCGGAGTGCAATGCATATGAACAAGTCCTGGCTCGGCGCCATCGGCGGAATTGCAGTGATTCTCGTCGTCGTGTGGCTGCTCGCCGGCAGCCGAATAAGCTGTCACGAAAGCTTCTGGGATAAGGACAAGCAAATCATCGAAATCGAAAAATGACCGACCGCACCGCCGGCAATGGCCGGGCGCTTCCATCGTTCCGCGATGATCGAGACTGCAATCGGCCTGTCCGGCGAGGGCGATTCGGGCACGCAGCGTTTGCCCGGCCCACCGAAATGGATAACTGGATTGCGTGATGCGGGCCTCGTTGTGGCGACCTTCACTCTGATGTCAGTGCGTGCGCCGCTTGGGCGAGGCGAATGCGACTGAGCCCCGGCGTCGCGCTCGCCTGCCGATTGAAGTACTATGACATTCCCATTGGGCCCGCAAGGCCACGGTGGTGGAATGTGACGCATGAAAGCGCGGCGGAAGCGCTTGCCTGCTTTGCATTGTTACTTTTTGCGGACGTCGGCGTTGTCTTTTTTTTCGCGGTTCGCAGCAGAGATGCACCTTCTTTCAGGAGCAATGACCCATGGGATCTACTCTCAAACAACAACCCAAGAACACCAGTTTGGCTGCCATCGCGGTGTCCGACGACATCGCCCGGCAACTGGCAAGTGAGGAACTCGTCCGCGTCCACGCGTACTTGCTCTTCCAGGCGCGCGAGCGGGCCGGCGCGCCAGGCGACGCCGCATCGGACTGGCTGTGCGCCCAGCGTGAACTGAGTCAGACAACGCAGGAGAAGCATCCATCGCGCCCGGACTGAAACACAACGCGCGATTGGCCGCGGTAGTTTCCTCCACGCCTCGCGGGCGGCGGAATGTTTCCGCTGCGCGAGCGCCGGAGCGTATGGATGAACGGAGAATCGGTCATGAAAAACATTCGAGTATTGGCGGTCGCCACGATCGCGGTGGCGGCATTGAGCGTGGCGGCCTTTCCGGTCTGGGCGCAGGTGATCACGGGCGCTGCCCATGCCCAGGACATGTGCAAGATGATGGCTGAAGGCAAGGTAACGCTGGTCACGGCGATCACCACCGCCGAGGAGCACTGCAAGGGCAAAGCATTGCAGGCGGCTGTAGAGATCCGGGACAAGTCGCTCACGGTCGACGTGTACTGCCTCGAGGGCGAGACGATCATGCTGGTGGAGATCGACGGCAAGACCGGCAAGGTGGCCGATGCCAACGAAGTCCCAGAGATCGGAGCGCGCCCCGAGGCCACGCATGCCGCTGTGTCGAAGGGGGTGGACGACAACAAACCGTAACCTGGGGCGAAATGAAAGGCCTTGGGGCCAAGTGGGGTGTCAAGGGGAGCGGGCCGGCGGCGGCTCCGATGGGGTCGGCGTCGGCCAGTCATCGCGAGGGTTGAAGATATGAACACTATGGAATGCGCTATAGAGGAAACGCGGGAACGGCTGGCGCTTCGTTTCTTGCACATCGGCAACCTGATTCGAGGAGCCGGTAAGAGATCGAGGGTGATTGGCACAATCAGTCCACGACGGTGCGATCAACTCCATGACGAAGCGGAGTGGATCAGGCAGCGCCTGGACATGCTTGATCGGCTCGACGCGGAAGCAAAGGAACCGCACACCCGCAGGTATGGCCGCACGTCGCACGCTGTCCGACCCTGAGCATGCCTGGATTGTCGCCCGGCAATCGTGGCAAGGGCGCAACGCAATCGCTCAGGTGACCGCGCGCCAACATGCAAGTAAACAGATGAGTTTATGATGAATGACGCAAAAGACACCACACCCGCGCTGACCGTGGGCATTGGCGCTTCGGCCGGCGGGATCGAAGCACTGAAGGCTTTTTTCAAGGCCATGCCATCCGACAGCGACATGGCCTTCGTGTTGATCCAGCATCTCGAACCCGACCATGCCAGCCACATGGCGGAGATTCTGGGCAGGTGCACGAGCATGCCGGTCGTCCAGGCCGAAGACGGCATGTGGGTTTGTCGAAATCATGTCTATGCCAATCCGGCCGGCAAGTACCTGTCGATCGAAAAAGGTATGCTGGTTCTGGCCGATCGGTCGGAGCAGGATCGCGTGCGGATGCCCATCGACTACTTTCTGACATCCTTGGCCGTTGATCGGCAGGAACGGGCCGCTTGCATCATCCTCTCAGGCGGCAGCGGTGCGGATGGCACCCGCGGAGTGCGGGCGGTTCGCGGGGCCGGCGGCATGTGCATCGCACAATCTCCGGAGACCGCCCAGTCTCCCGCAATGCCGCAAAGCGCGATCGACAGCGGTCTGATTGACCAGGTGTTGTCGGTGGCGCAAATGCCAGCGGCGTTGGTGGGCTACGCCCGAAATGCCCTGAAGCGAACGAGGAACTGCGGCGCGATAGTGACCGGCGCCTCCACGGATGCACTGGAGTCCATCCTCAAACTCCTGCGGGTCCGCGCCAACAGTGACTACCGGCACTATAAGAAGACCACCATCGTTCGACGCATCCACCGCCGAATGGGCATCACACAGGCCGCCAGCATGGGCAGTTATTCCAAGCTCCTCCAGGACGACCCTGCGGAGTTGACGCAGCTGTCCACGGACATGCTCATCGGCGTGAGTTCGTTCTTCCGAGACCGAGAAGCTTTCGACGACCTGTGGAAGCAGGTCGTGGTCCCGCTGGTCGCGAACAAAGATCCCAACTGCCCGCTACGGGCCTGGGTGCCAGGCTGCGCCACAGGTGAGGAGGCGTACTCCATTGCCATGCTGCTGCTGGAGGCAGTGGCCGCCACCGACACGACCCGCCACGTCCAGGTGTTTGCCTCAGACGTAGACGAACGGGCCCTGAGCGTGGGTCGTGCCGGCTTTTACGCCGAGAATGTCGTCGAAACGGTCCCGGCCGATCGACTGGGGCGGTTCTTCACCAGGCAGGGCGACAAGTACCAGGTCACCAAGCAACTGCGCGAAGCAGTGGTTTTTTCCAGGCAGGACCTGATCTCCGATCCACCTTTTGCCAAGCTCGACCTGGTGAGCTGCCGCAACGTGTTGATCTACATCGAGCCGATAGTCCAGAAGAAAATCCTGTCGTTGTTCAGCTTCGCATTGAACACGCCTGGATACCTGTTCCTGGGCAAATCGGAAGGCATCGCCGGCTTGGAGGAGTTGTTTGAGCCGATTTGCAAACAGAGGCGCATCTATGGTTCTACCCGACCAGTTGGCCGACCGATCACCGCGTTTCCCCTGTCGGCCGGTGGCCGGCGCGTGACCACGCCTGAAATCAGGCCAGCGCCGCAGACTGCAGCGGTACTGGCCCTGACCAACCAGGCAGCGCTCCTGCGACACTTCCAGGCCAGCATCGTGCTGGTGAATCCTCAAGGACAAATACTCCATTTCTTCGGTGAAACGGAGCGCTACCTGAGCCACCCGAAGGGTCTGGCAAGTCTTAATGTGCTTGACCTGGCCGCCGGAAGGCTTTCGGTGACGCTCCGGCGGGCACTCGATCGAGCCTTGCGGCAAGATGATCCGGTCGTCATTCCATCCACGCCGGTCGCACGGGCAGGTAACATGCTGGCGAAACTGACCGTATTTCGGGTGCCCCCCCTCCCCGCGACCGACCAGCTTCTGGCCATCATCTTCGAGGACGCGAACGAACCTCGACCGCGGACATCCACGGCGCAGGCGCAAGCTGCGGATGAGTCACTGGTCACGCAACTTGAGGAGGAGGTGAAGGCGCTTCGAGACGAGCTGCGCGCCAACACCGGCGACTTCGATGCCGCCACTGAAGCACTCCGGGCCGCCAATGAAGAAGTCATGTCCATGAACGAGGAGTTGCAGTCCGCCAACGAGGAGTTGGAGGCTTCGAAGGAGGAGTTGCAATCACTCAACGAGGAACTGACCACCGTCAACAGTCAGCTCGGCGAGCGGCTGGCTGAACTCACTGCCGCCAACAACGATCTGACCAATCTGTTCACTGCTACGGAAATCGCCACCGTATTCCTGGACAGCCAACTGCGGATCAAGCGGTTCACCACCCCAGCCACGAAACTGCTCAACCTGATCCCCACCGATCTGGGACGGCCGATTGCCCACATCACCCAGAATTTCGACGGCCAGGAACTCGCCGCCGAAAGCCAAGAAACGCTCCGCCGTCTTGCGCCGACGGAGAAGGAGGTGCAAACCTACGACGACCGCTGGCACACCATGCGCATCCTGCCCTACCGCACACTCGATAATCGCATCGACGGCGTGGTGATTACCTTCGCTGACGTGACCCGTCTCAAAGCAATTGAACAGGAGCGCCGGGAGTTGGAGCGACGCATGCAGCATGCCCAGAAACTGCAAAGTCTGGGTGTATTGGCCGGCGGTATCGCCCACGACTTCAACAATATCCTCACGGCCGTGCTCGGCTACTTGGATCTCGCTTCCCTGGAACTGGAAGACGACGCACAGGTCACCGCGTATATCGCCAACGCCAGAGATTGCACTTTGCGGGCCTCGACACTCACTGCCCAGATGCTGGCGTATTCCGGCAAGAGCGCGAACTGTCTCCGTAGCGAAAGTCTCAATGGGATCATCGGCAACATGCGTGCCCTTTTGGCCGCATCTATCGCCCGCACGGTGACCGTGGACTATCGGTTGGCGGACGCATTGCCCCCCATCAATGCCGATGCCTCACAGCTCGGACAGGTGATCCTGAATCTGATGGTCAATGCCGCGGAAGCCATCGGCGATTCCAGCGGCACCATCACCGTCACCACTAGCGTTATCCACGACAACCTGCCTCAACTCGCCCAATCCTTTCCCAACAGTGATCTACCGGAAGGCGACTATGCCATGCTGGAAGTGCGTGACACCGGATGCGGCATGGACCGAGCAACGACCGCACAGGTCTTTGAGCCCTTTTTTACCACCAAATTCACCGGTCGCGGTCTGGGGCTTGCGGCCGTTATAGGCATTATCCAATGCCATCGCGGCGCGATTGCAGTGGATAGCACGCCGGGAATCGGCTCCGTGTTTCGGGTGATACTGCCCGTGGACACGTCGAGGGATGCAATCCGTGAACCGCTCGCCGAGGTGATGAGTGTACCGGTCGTCGACGGTGGTACCATCCTGGTTATTGACGATGAGCCGAACGTTCTCAATGTCGCTACCGCGTTCCTCGAACGGTCCGGTTTCACCGTTCTGGTCGCTGCGGACGGCGCCGAGGGAATTGATACCTTTCGCATGCATGCCACGGGGATTGACGCTGTCCTGTTAGACGTGACGATGCCGGGGCTTAATACGGAAACTGTCATGGAGGAACTTCGCGCCGTGCGACCCGACATCGCCATCCTGCTCTGCAGTGGCTACAGCGAGCAGGGGATTGGCGATCGCTTCACGGGCAAGGGCATGTCGGGCTTCGTTGCCAAGCCGTTCACCAGGAACTCGCTTGCTTCTGCCGTCGCAGAGTGCCTCGCCAAAATCCAGTGATTGCGCTCATACGAAATGGAACGAGCACACGCCGCAGCACGGCCGGCTGAGTAGGGTGCCGTTTATTTCGCGACCTAACATCTCCGGTACATCATTCGCGGCCATCAACTGCTTATCATGGCCCGCTGGCGAAGCTCGATCTCCCAGTCTTTCCCCTTGCGCGTACGAGTTTCCGCTGCCGAATCGCACCAGGCACGATCATACGGCCAGTGATGAGGGCATTCCGTCGGACCAGTCCACCCGCATCGAGTACGAGGTGCAGGACACCTACTACGCCCTGCACATTAACCGGGCGATGCGATAGAGCATGCTGCGCCGCGTGCTGATGGACATGATGCTTTCCCTTCACGATCGCAGCAGCGGTACCGTCAGGAAAGCCACCAAGGCGGCCCCCGCGAGACCCCACCATAGTAACCACCCTCCCGGGTCGCGCTCCAGGGGGCTGGCCTGCCGCTACTGCGGTTGTGAAGGTGGATCAATGCCCCTCGCGGAGTAGGCAGGTTATCGACCCGGTTGCGGCCCAAAGACGAGGTAGCTAACCGCCAGCTCGACGTCCCAGGCAGGTGTTTCCGCAATTGCTGTCGCTTGCCCCTCCGCAGCTCCGGCCCCGCCACGCGCGAACGCAGTGATCCTGGTTGGCTTCCCACTGCTGCTTTGGGAGAGCGCCATACTCACCGCGAAGCGCTTCGGCTGTCGCTTCATCCGTAGTTTCGCAAGTGCCCATCCGTCATCGAAAGTGTCTGGTCAGTTTCCATCCGGTGTGACGACCCGCGATCCGGCGACCGATGCGCCTTCCGACGGTGCTGCGCCAAACGACACTGATGTCGCCCAGGATGCGGGCGATGCGATACAGGAGGCTGGGCAGCTTGCCAATCGTCGTGATCGCTACCACAGCATCACGGATCTCGCACGGGCAGCGATGCCTCACCTGGCTTCTGCAATCATACCTGTCGACAGGCCAGGCCAATGACATTCCTCCTCATGCCGCCCCCCATTCGCCCACCGCGAGCATTCCGGTGACACCGAACTGGCGCAGGCGAGCCATCTCGCCAAGCATATGGAAAAACATGATAACCGCCTTCCCTTTCGGCCAAACGCAGCGTACATGAACAGTGGCGACGCGAAGTTTGCCACCAACGCCCGACACGGAGACGCGAACATGAACGACCCGCAGACGACCGCCAGCGAGACCTACCGCACGCGCCGCGAAGACGTCGCCCGCCTGCTCGACTGGCTGGGGATGGA